>Ga0208903_1001146_pt1 | contig 15988 bp, 19 predicted proteins | sample AntAceMetag02UKJ_FD_184769 | JGI IMG/M metagenome (GOLD analysis project Ga0208903, IMG submission 184769) | Saline lake microbial communities from Ace Lake, Antarctica - Antarctic Ace Lake Metagenome 02UKJ (SPAdes) (version 2) | ecosystem: Environmental > Aquatic > Non-marine Saline and...
AGGTGTGATCAGTTATTTTTTAAGGCAGTAAACTGCCCAGAAATGATGGGTAAACGCGCGTCTTCTATCACCTCGGTAGTGATTTATTTGGGAATGAGTGGAGTTACAAAGTGTGAAATATATGATAGGTGTCAAACGACACCGACAACTTTGAACAAATTAATAAATATATGTAGAAAAAATAGCATTTTGTAATAATAAACGATTCTATACATTAAATATTTGCATAGTTTCTACAACCTCTGATATCATGAGTATTTGTTGGGTCATGACCAGTAGTTTAGCCTTGTCTGTCTGGGGTGTGATATCACCGTACCCTACTGAAGAGACTGTTGTAAATGAAAAATAATATGGATCTATAATACTTTTGAAGTTAAAATGCCTTTTGTCTAAATTGGCATATATTACACCATATACCAAAGTTATAAGTGAAATGTTAAGTACAGTGTTACTTACACTATTCATATTACAGTTTAATTAGAAATTATTCGTAAGATACTTTATAACATCTTACCAATAATGAAATTGGGGTTTATTTTTTTATATATTTACTCTTCGTCAACCTCTTCGTCAACCTCTTCGTCAACCTCTTCGTCATCACCTGGAATATCAATACCCTGGAAGGCAAAAGAGGGAAGCTTAGTGGATTGCTCTAGGAGAGCCTGTTGAAGACGGATAGTCACACCAAACTTGTTATCGATGAACCAGATTGAGGCTACATCGACGATAGCCATAGCCTTTTGTCCCTTTTCAATCGTATCCAAGGATACCTTATCCTTCTTCGCAGAGTAAGCTTCGGGAACGAAAGTTCCATCGGGTTTTGCGGCAATCTTAAGCTTCAAAGTTGAAGGGTACTGCTCCTTACCGGGTCTAACAATAGGCTTGTAGAGAGCCTCTCGAAGAACTGCGACGTTGAACTCTTTACCAAGCCATTCCTTGGAGTTCTCAGCAACGGTGTTTACGATGAGTTCATCGAGCTCCTTCAGATTTTCATGGAGTTGCATGGCTTCGGTGTTATCTGGATCAAATGACAGATCTAGGGAATATGTGGTTCGACCAGTACCCTCATCAGTGAAGGCACTGAGACCATAGGGAGATCGCATGAAGGGGAGTTGAAGATACAATTTTTTGTTGCCACCACTATTGAGGTAGACGGTCTTACCGCCATTTTTATTTTTACGAAGTTTTGAGAACTGCACGGAAGCGGCAGAGAATTCAGAAGCGAGTTGAATAGAGAGCGACATTGTTGGTTGGTTATATATACATTAGGTGGTTTGACTTTAAGTAATTTTTTTGTTTACATATAATAAATACAATCATGGGTCTTTTTAAAGACTGCGGCTGCGGTTGTGATGGTCAAATACAACGGGAAAAATTCATTACATCTTTGATCTCAGGTCTCACATTTTTTGTTATCGCGAATCCCGAAACTTTCCGCCTCGTCAGGCGAGTTCTAGGTTCGGGTATTGCAACACCTAACGGTTGTCCTTCTACATTAGGTCTCATTGTTCATTCCGTTGTATTCGTACTGATCGTATGGGCTATGATGAATGTCAGGAAAGAGACTCCAAAATTAGCGACAATTAAAAAAAAGGCTACGAGAGAGGAAACTAAAATTGTTCCCCCGTCTCCTATGGTAGATGCAGCATCCCCCCTACCTGATATGGCTGAGTCCCAAACTCAAATGGCGGATACCGGTCTTCAACTTGAAGCATATGATATTACCACCAGTGATGGTTATTAATTAATTTTTAGTCCTATTCGATACATATTCTACAATCATTTGTCATTAATTGTAGAATAGGAATCATATTTAATTCTAAATATATTTTTAAAAATCTTCGTCGAAACCAATCTGACCGGTATCGTCGTCTAATTTACCATAGTCACCTACTCTCTTTTCAAAGAAGTTCGTTTTACCATCGAGGCTAATATTTTCCATGAAGTCAAACGGATTCTTAGAGTTCCAAATTGGGGGCTGACCAATTTGTTTGAGAAGTCTATCTGATACATATTCGATATATTCAGACATCTTTTCCGAGTTCATACCTATTAAGTTGCATGGAAGGGCGTCAATAATAAAGTTCTTTTCAATTTCAACCGCCTCTTTGATGATAGAATGAATAGTCTCAGTTGAGGGTTTGTTACGTAAAAGTTTGAATAGTTCTACAGCAAACTCCTGATGAAGCCCCTCATCCCGTGAGATGAGCTCATTACTAAAACAGAGACCGGGCATTAGACCTCTTTTCTTTAGCCAATAGATGGCACAAAAACTTCCAGAAAAGAAGATTCCCTCCACACATGCAAATGCAAAAAGACGCTCGGGAAATGTACGAGATTTAGTATCAAACCATTTCATAGCCCAATTTGCTTTCTTTTCAATGCATGGGACAGTTTGGATAGCCTCGAATAATTGCTTTTTTTCAGATCCATCCTTAATATATTTATCAATCAACTTACTGTAGGTTTCACCGTGAACCATTTCGTTGTGGCACTGGTACGCATAAAATGACCGTGCTTCAGATATTTGAACTTCATCGGCAAAATTGTTATTGATATTTTCGAAAACAATTCCATCGGAACCAGCGAAAAATGCCAGAATGTATTTTATAAACTTTTTTTCATTATCATTCAATTGTTTCCAATCGTTGATGTCTTGGGATAGATCTACCTCCTCTGCAGTCCAGTTACTCATTTGAGCTTTTTTATAGAGGTCCCATAAATGTGGATACTTCAGGGGGAAAACAGTAAACCTATTCAGTGTTGATTCTAAAATGGGTTCGTATTCTTCTTCGATATACTCCTGAAAATCAAAATATGTTCCGATGCGACGCTCATCAATATATATTTGAGGATAAGCTACGGTAGAACCATTGCACAACTCTTTGAGGGCTTCCTTTTCTATCATAATTTTTTCATATTGAATCCCTTCGGTTTCACATAAGTTCGCTGCGTGGTCACAATACTGACACCCATCCTTCGAATAAATAGTAACCTTCATCTGTGATATTATCTCTGATTATTTTTTGTCCAAAAACTCTAAGCATGATTGTGCCCTCTGAAATATTTCAGGACGATATAGTGAAATTATTAGTAAACGAAAATGAATTGGAAGACGAAATGTTAGCTGTTGTTGGAATGAACACTGGTCTGACCCTCGGGGTTAAATATATGAACCCAACTGAACTCATATATAAGTCAGCGTGTGTATATCAATTGGAAGATGGCGAGTTAAATCCTGCACCTTACGAGAGTTTGATGGAACACCACCCGAGTGGAACAACTTTTCAAGATTTAGAGATGAAGTCCCTCGGTAATGGGATGTTTGCCTACTTATCTGAAATTGACATTGAAGACTCTGATTCTGAGATTTATGACGACGACGACGAGTCCGATTCTGAGATGGACGGTTTTATCGTCTCAGATAACGAGATTGACGGGAAAGTGATACCACCACCAAACCATGAATCTATTGACAAGGAATGGAATGATTGGACCCCATCTTCCCCAGGCGCGAGAAGTTTTAAAGAAAGAGTTAATGCAATTGAGGCAATGGCCAAATTGCAAGTCGACAACCTAAGTTTCGGTGCGTAATTCAAAAAACTAAAAAAGGTTTATGTATTACAGATAAAATGCTGGCAGCTATATGGTCTCAAATAGACACCCTAAAACCTAAAAAAGAAGAAGAAGAAAAGCCAGTAAATACAAATTTTTGCCGTGAATGTCTAGGGGTGAAAGTTATTTCACGAGAGGGTCTTCCGACATGTCCGGAGTGTGGTCTCATAGAAGATCGCTTTATTGACGACACAGCCGAGTGGACGAGTGGTGTAACAGATGATGGACGTGTGAATGATCCCTCTAGATGTGGGAACCCAAATCCCAATCCAGAATTATTTTCGCAAAATTGGGGGAAGGGGACAGTTATTGCAACCCAATATTCCTCAACATATGAAAACAAACGAATGGCAAAAATAAACTTTCACATGTCAATGAATCATAAAGATCGATCACTTTTTCACGCGTACAGAGAAATCGATGAAGCGTGTTATACTCTACCAGATTCAATCCTGAAAGATGCCAAGATGATGTACCGAAAGTTCAATGAAGGGAAGTTGACTCGTGGAGCTGTGAGACTTGGTGTCAAGGCGAATTGCGTTTTATATGCATGTAGATTGGCTCAATTTCCTAGAACTACCAGAGAAATTGCAGATATGTTTGGTGTACAATCGAAGGATATAAGTCGAACCACACAAATGTTTAAAGATACGATAATGGGTGTTACAGAGAAGAATTATGTGACAAAGGCATTTGATGTGATGCAAAGACTTCTCAATTCTTTTGAGGTATCACGAGATGAAAGGTATAGATGTAACAAAATGTGTAAAGATACCGAGGATTGTATCGATTTGATGAGTAAAACACCAAATAGTATAGCTTCAGCTATTATTTGGATAGTGAATGGATCTAAATTGACAAAGGGTGAAGTGTGTGAAAAATGTTCTGTATCTGTACCAACACTAAACAAAATAGAAAATATTATAAAAAGGCACTTAGAGGTTAAAGCTGTTTCATGATAAAAACGATGACTATAAAGTTATTCCTTTCTACTCCATGTTATGGAGGCCTTTGTCTAGAGAAATATATGACTAGTATAATCAAACTTCAAATGCATTTAATCAAAGAAGGAATCCAATTGTATTTAGACACTACCGAAAATGAATCACTTGTTCATCGCGCACGAAATGTTTCAGTTGGTCGTTATACACAGAAGACCGATTGCGACTACTTCATGTTTATTGATGCGGATGTTCATTTTGACCCTGAATCTGTTGTGCGTCTAGTAAGGTCTGGGCATGATATTAGTGTCGCGTGTTACCCCAAAAAGGTTGTTATGTGGGATCAAGCAGTAGAAGCAGTAAAGAAGGGGGATAATCGAAATATGTCTATGCTTTCATCAAGTCTGGTTATTAATTTTGGTGCCCAAAAGAGATCAATTGAGAATGGATTCATAGAGATTCTCGACGGTCCAACCGGATTTATGTGTATCAAGAGGGATGTTTTCAAACGCCTTGAAGATAAGTTCCCAGAATTGTGGTGTAAGAATGATCACCAAAATAGAGACTTTGATGACTACCATGCATGCTTCGATTGTATGATCGACCCAGGAAACAAGAGGTATCTATCAGAGGATTATGCATTTTGTCGTAGATGGCAACAATGTGGTGGTAAGATTTATGCAGATGTAAATACAACACTGGGGCATGTAGGAAATATACCATTTAGTGGGTGCCTTAATGACAGGCTTAAGGGATAAGGTATATTAAGTTGTAATATGAATCTGGCCACTATTATAGTCACGCGATCTAAGTCGTGTCAAGTAAAAACACTTCATACGATTTTAAAAATGAATATGTTTTGTATTCAAAATAATATCAATAATCAAATTAGTTATGTTGATGACGACCCTTATGCAAAAGCCGCAATTATAGATAAATATATGAAAACACACGATAAGATATTTTTTATAGATTTTGGTATTGGTGCAGATGATGAGACGATTAAGGAAGTCTTTAAAAATCACGAAGGAATTGGGTGTCTTGTATTCCCAGCTGTTTCTGAAGGTATTGATTGGGGACTTTTCGCGGCGAAAGTTAATGATGACTCGAGTGAACCAAACACACAAAAGGGTCTTCACTTTGACACAAAAGTAGATAAGAAGATTTCTGAAAATATATACTCAGTAATTAATACAGATGCGAAGTGTTGGTTAATGTACACAAAGAACATGAATAAGAAGATGAAGGAGAAAAGAGTTACTTTTAAGGTTAGCCCGAAGATGTTTGATAAGTTTAGGGAACAGGGAATTAAAATTCATGCATTTACAGCATCTAAGTTGACCGTGACTTATACACATGAATGTGTTAGTAATATCCTAAACGCAGCTGGTGTTAAATCTGGTTAAAGTTAAAAACGTAAATATTATTATGCCTAACGAGATGTTTGTAACGTTCGAATCACCACTTTACAAACACGTCGTAAAATATATTCATCATATATGGAAAAGTAAGGATTACTTCCCTGGACCACAACCCATTTCAATTGAATACAAACACTTTCCGATTTTGAGAAGTGGTCAGTATTTTGTATGCGAAAAAACAGATGGGGAACGATACATGATGGTTACCCTCCTTTATGAAGGAAAAAGAAAATGTGTATTTGTCAATCGATCCTTTCATATGTTTGAAGTTTCTATCAATTTACCAAGAAATATTTATAATGGTACAATTTTCGATGGAGAAATGTATGACAATACTTTGATGATTTATGACGCAGTGATTATTAATGGAGAGGTTATAGGACATCTCAATTTACGTGAAAGACTTGATCGAGTGTCTAATGTCTTGAAGTCCGTGATTTACATGAAGTTTGATAAATATCGTCTTAAATTGAAAACGTTTCATGAAATGAAAGATTTCGAAACGTTTATGGATACATATCTTCCAACTGTTCAACAAAAAATTGATGGTCTAGTGTTTACACCTATAAATGAGCCAGTTAGGATTGGTACGCACGAAACACTTTTCAAATGGAAGCCACAGGAAAAGAATACTGTCGACTTCTATATGAAGAAGGATAGAAGTTTTATTGGTCCGGAATTGGTCGGTCACCCCGTTTGGAAACTGTATGTACAAGAAAAGGGTAAGTTATATTTTGAATCCGAGTTTCCCGTAGATAAAATGGATGAACCATGGTTTGAAGATGGTGCGATTGCGGAATGTATGTATATTACATGGGATGACGGTCCTTTTTGGTGGAAACCGATTAAACGGCGTCGTGATAAAACACACCCTAATAATAGAAGAACATTTTATCGAACTATCGTTAACATTAAGGAAAATATTAAGATGAAGGAGTTCCTTGATTGTAGACCACAATAGTATCGTTGTAATTTATGAAAGAGCTCCTCGAGTTGGAGTGTAGACCACAAAAGTATAGTTATCCTCATGCTGATAATATTCTGGGAGTTTTTCTAGATTCTTATACCATTGATCTTTGACTCTATACATAATATCATCCTTAGTTGCTGCACACATTACGGTATAAGTTAGATCATCAAATATGATTTCCTTACTAATTAGTTTGTTATGACCTGTAACGAAAGAGAACACTAACACCTTTGGAAACTTAATGATACTAGACCGATGATTCGCGTTGTGATCGAATATTTCTTCTGACAGTGGATCTTTGAAAAATTTGAATTGTTTCCACCCGAATCTGTTTGATAACATCGCCTTCATGTCGGTGGGTACCGGTTCGTCGTTTTCGTCCATCTCACATATTATAAATGCCTGTGTATCAGCATCTCTACCATCGGGCCAATTTCTCTCAATGTATACTCTCCCTGTAAACCAGTCTTTCAAAGATGGATCGGCATCCATAAAAGTATTAATGAAGACTTTATAATAGTCTTGATTTGATATACATCTATCCTCGTATATCTCCGTAAATCTTTTTACAAATGCTGAATTGTCAACTTTAGAAGTGTCACCTCGTTTCCAATAGCTTTTCGCTACGTTTTTGAACTCCTGTATAAACACACTGTCACCTGAATAATTTGTCTGTATAATGTAATTAACAATGATTGGTATATGCAATATAGTACGTAATCCGATATTAAGCTGTTTATTTTCGTTGTTTACAAACTCTCGCATTATACTTGTGGATTACATAATATAACCATCAAAATTGCGCGAGATATACCAAAAAGTAATGACTCGCTTGGGCGGGTAGATCTTGTTTTTCTACAAAGTCATCATTTATGTAGTACCATTGATTTCCATTGTTCACGAAACTTACATAATGACCATCGTGCTGGTGACCAACGTGGATGGCTGTAGAAATGAGTTTGTATTTGAACTTGTCTATGATGATATTTTCAACTACATTAACGTTTGATTTAGTATCAAAGGAAATCATAAGAACCGGTGAAAGCTTTGAAAATAACATTCTAGTCGTGGCAACGTTATATTTTTTACCGTCGTTATCTGTAAAATCTTCTATATAGTTCCAATCAGTGCTTTTACTTAACATCTCCCCGAGGTCTTTACCATTCGATCTTACTATATGAATGCTAAAATCTTCATCTATCATATTTTTACCACCGGGCCATATGGTTTCTTGTGTCTTTTTACCATAAAAAAGTTGCTTTAGTTCGGGAATTGACGTTTCTAAGATGTCAATTATACAAAGCACAGATTCTTGTGCGTCGTGCTGACTATTATTCTTAAATCTTGGAAACTTATCGTAGAACTGGTGTATAAGTTGTTTTATATTTATACAACCCTTATGCTCTTGACTCCAATATAGACGAACCAATGTCGAATACAGTTTTGTAAACTTGCAGTTACCTGTGTATGCATTATTGATGAAATAATTTGAGAGTTGTGGTATTTGTAAAAGACACTGTATTGATGTGTTGAAATAACATGTGTTTCCGAGGTTTACAAAACCTTTCATTGAATTTTATGTATAAAAAACACTTAAGCAAAAGACGCGAGTATAAAAATGTAAGAAAATTATCAAAATGGATATCAAAACCATCACCAGTCAGATTTTACCCATATTCGATTCTCACAAGAATGAAGAAGATATTGAAGTAGAGTTTCGACTTGGAAAGTATAATGGAAAATTTTATGATACAAACGTTGGAAAAGAAACTTTTGAAGGGGTTCTTAAGGGACTGAAAAAATATAAGGGTTGGGAAAGTGTAGAAGAGTCTACATGTGAAGTGTTTTATAACGACAAAAATGGTATCCGTATCACCTGTAATCAAGATACAGGTGAACAGAAGATGATTCAAAAAATAAACGTTTCAAAATTGGATTTTAAGACATCTCCATTGGATGTCCGTTTCAGCATTTCTCGTGAAATCCCCACAACCGGCGAATATGAAATGGATCGTAAAAGAAGCAAAATGCGACACTCCTTTGTGCGTAAAAATTTGAGCATCGATATGACTATCTCATCTGGTGACACCGTGGATATGGACTCCGAAGAGCCAGCCACGTATCAAATTGAGTTTGAAATTGTAAAACCCGATATGGTTGATAACATTGATACATTTTTCAATATTATTCACAAGATTAAAGATCTTTCGGAATTAATTCCTCAATAATAGTAAATGATATACCTTATATTAGGTTTACTGGCTTTGCTTTTCCTATACGAGAGTAAATCAAAATCAGACGAAGTTGAAGGTTCTAAATATTTTTACATGAGTGATGGGGCATCCAAGAAAATGTACCTCAAGATGCATGCAGATGGAATGGGAAAGGAGGGTTTAAAAAAGTTCGTTGAGCTCGAAGACCGTTTTCTTACTTCAGAAAAGATATCGGTTTGTTCAGGTCTATCTTACATAGTTCAAGCTACGATGCTTTCTAATAAAATAAAAGAGACATTTCCTAAATATAATTTCACATATCACACTATACACTTAAAACAAATAGCCGAACCTAATAAAAATATTAACCCAAAAATTAAATGTATATAATACTCGATGTCATAAAGTTGTTGTTTACCATATCGACTATGTTGTTATTATCACGCTCACCCTCGTCGCGTTAACCATGAGTTTCGCGAAGTTACCCAACTTCTCGTATCATCATCATCTACACGAACACCGTGATTATATTTTTTCAACCCGGACTCTAACCCCTCGGTTAATTCCTTGAGAACGTCCATTTTGTTTAATATTAGCTCGAAACTTTAACCAATATTTCCTATAATCTGCCATCTTTTTAGTAGATGGTGGGTTCTTCTGGTTCATAACGTAGTTGGCAGCTGCACGACGGTAATCATTCTTAAGGTTAAGGGATATACCACTAACGTTCACTTTATTCATGAGATACTTTCTCTCGAGTTCGCGTCTTCTTTCCAATTTCCATTGGTTCACCACCTTCTTTTTAGCGTCATTGACATTTTTCTTGAATGGAATGCCTATCTTATCCACCCTGTTAATAACATTAAGAGTTGATTTCATATTGCGTACATCCTGGTTGATATTAGGTGCATACCTATTCATCCATTTGTTACCGTAAAGCTTTCTAATATCTTTTCGAATTGAGTTTTCATCGAGACCCCTCTTCTTCATGACTTCTTGTTTTTTAACATTTTTGACACGTTGAACCTGAACGCGTTTAGGTTCTCTTGGTTTAGGAGCAGCCTTTTGTTGAACTATTTCATTTCTAATCTTTTCGATTTTCTTACAAAGAGTCAATTTGGTTTCTTTATCATCAAGTTTAATTTTGAGAATTGAGGCGATACGAAGAAGTTCCGTTTTATTCATGTCTCCAGTTCCACATTTTTTATTACCCACACGGAAGTTCTCACCGGAGCCTGTAAGTTTAACGTCTTTTTTCTTGTTTGTGTTTCTGAAAGTGGCACTGTTTTTATTCAAAATCATGTTAATTTTCTTACATATAGTCTCCTTCTTTGTACTTTTAGTTATGCCTACTACACCCATCTTCTTCGAAAAATCAACTAGATCTGGTCTAGAGAAGCGCATACATTGAATACCATTAATTTTAATATTGAAAACAGTGTCACGCTTTTTTGTTAAGTCCTTCTTAACACGTGGGCGAGGGTCAGCTTTCTTCTTAGGACCTCTCTTTTGTGGAGTTCGAGTACCTTTTATGAATTTCTTGGGAAATTGTCCAGTTATTTTAACGTCACCTCTCATATTCATCATCTTAACTAACTCTATACCATCGTTATAGGCGACGAGCATAGCAGCTGGACTCGAGGAACCGGATATTTGAACGTTTCCAGATTCAGCAAAGTTGTATTTATGTCCCTTGTAATTTACGTACATAAAGGGGGAAAGCTCGGGCTCATAGTTTAATTTAGTTACACCTAAAGATAAATATGCTCTCACCTGAGAGGCAAGAGAAGAGAATCCCTTGAAATTACCATTAATCCTAAATTGACCACTGAGATTGTTATACTCGAAGGGATTGTAGAGGAATGCTTGTTTCTCACTATATGTATTTACTATATAACGCCTAATAAGATCGGGTTGATTGGCTATATTGGTACCAATAAAGCCACCAGAAAAACGGATCTTACCATTCTTATAGAAGTTTACAGTTGCACCCTTAGATTCCATATCGTTGGAGATAATAACCTTTATCTGCACTGTGAAGAAGTTCTTGTTGATGTTACCACGCGTTCCGTATTCGCGTGTATGAGAGAATCCTTCTTGCATGGCGCCATACCTTCCAATGATTTCCTTTGTATCTATATAAAGACCTTCACCAATAGAGGTTTTTGATTGAGGTACTTTCATAAGTATTTGTTTAATGTCAATGAGATCACCTTTCACTGGGTACTCCTTATTTACAGTAGCATTAAACATACCCAGATTGAGTTTACTGAAAGAAAGCTGGAGAGGTTCCATGATGTTGGTAACAGGAGCTGGAGCGGGGGGTTCAAACTCTCTCAGTATGTTGTTTATCATTTTTTTGTTTCCATCTGGAAGATTGTTATAGTTGGCATTGTTGTTCCAATTTGGATTGATAGAGTCTGAAAACTTATTATAGTTCGCGTTACTCACCACGTTTTTTTCAAGTCGGTTTGGGAACTCTTGCCTTCTTAACATATTAGCTTCAAGCTCTCTGGCGAAGTTGTTGTTGCTGTTATTTGACGCAACTGAACCCGGGGTACCATTCTGGCGTAGTTCTACACCCGACCGTTTCACAAATTCTTTGAGCTGTTGGCTCATTATTACTATTTATAATTATTTTTTTTTAGTAATCGTCTGTAATCCCCAAACTTTCTTCGATCACATCTACACCAAATATAACTGGTTGTTTGGGATATGTTCTACCCCTATATGTTATTACTTCTTCCCTGACTTCAATATCCATGGAACTGAATGGTCCCGCGTAAAAGTCTTGATTAAACATGGGCTTACCCAAATTATTTGCCTGACAGTGTTGATTGAATACCTGTATGAACAACTTCTGTGGTACACAGAGGTCCTTTCCATATTCGAGGAGTGTACTCGCCAGGAAGTTATGAAGGGTACTCGCAACCATCGCAACTTGTTTCTGAATCTTCTTGAAGTACTCTGGTACTACATTCCAAATATCCTTGTCCTTGTATCTGTTAGAATAGTCTAGGTAAGCCCTGATACATTTGAGAAGAATGATTGGCATCTCATCGTTCAGTTTTTCATCCAGTTGAGGATCCGCGTCTTTCACCTGTTTTGTAAAGTTCCATGTGAGGATACGACGAAGAACTGATCCAGAGTTATCTTTCCAGTTTGGAACTTCGTTTCCGCCTAGAACACCGGGAACATTCCATTCAATGGAATGGGCGGTTTTGTTCTTTACAGCTACAGAAACATCTTCACCAGACACCATAGACTGGAACTCAGCCTGTTCAAGAGCGAGATCTCCTTTCACCTCTGGGGCAATAAACATAAATGAATTCATGATTGCTGAAAGACCAAACTTCTTTTCAATGTTATTCGATAGAGTTCCAACGTCTTCATTTTCGTAAAACTTTTTGAAAACCTTGGTGATTAGAGTAGACTTTCCCGATCGAGCAATACCCTTGAAGAATGGAATAACCTGCCAAGTGTCCATCTCACCAACATCATAGCAAAGACGACCACCCATCACATAGGCCCAATCACATACATCATCATCAAACTTCTGATATTTAAGAATTGAATCGAAGAAGGGTGTTGGAATATCTTGCCACTTCTGAATATGGGAAAAATCGTCAAATTGTTGATCGAAATACTTACAGGCGATGATCGTTGGATCTAGGCATCGAAACTCCGAACTATCATAAGGATAGAATCTACAATCATGAACCCCTCTATCAGGAATCCATTCTTTTCCTACAAATACCCCATTCTTGAAACTCCACACATGTCTACGCTTGGTAATTTCTGGGAATTGATCATCAATACATTTAGACATATTGTCAATAACTTCTCTAAATACTGAACCACGACTCGTGAAATGTTTCCACATGGTAAAGTCGGCATCTTTTTGTGCGAGGGAATACACGAACTGTTCAATTGAAAATTTCGTTTTCCACGCGCGTGTCCTACACCCATCTATTGTTTTGATTTCTTCACAGCAATGTGATTTGTATCTACGGTACCCAGATTTGTAGGTCTGATCCAATGAATACAGTAAACATTTTTGAAATGGTGTAGAAGTTTCAACTTCCTCGTCATCAATCGTTGAGGGATCACCTATTTTGGTAAACTGAGGGAGTACAGTTGGATTATCTACTCGTTCAAACGACATATGATGACGCCTGATGTTATCATATCCATCACATAACTGTTTCATAATATTATTAATCCTCCTTACTGTATTAATACCATCGTCATTTGGTTCCTTTTTATGAATCTTAAGATCCCGTGTATGATTCTTAAGGTTAACCAAATATGTTCGTTGTTTGTCCCTGATAGTCTTAATCGCTAGTATATCAATTTGATTTGCACGAGGATTTCCATATTCATCAAAATTCTCAGGGTGAATAAATTGTCTGTATCCCAACTCCCGTGCATTTCTGAAATCATTTGTTTTCAAAGACCACGCCTGTTCAAATTTATCAATAACTATATTTACTTGTTCCACTTTCATCGATTGAATGTGTTGTTTCTGAAGTTCTGTTAATGCTTCATATTTATTAGGTTCCTTATCGATGAAATGTGTATGGTCCATGCCTATGATTTAATTATATACATTTTTTCTTTCTAAGCTAATTTTTGCGGTTGCAATCGAGCAAGCATCTTTATAAGTATTTTGTTCTGGGTTTCCAATTGGTAACAAAGATTTACGATGGCAGAGCAGACAGTATCACCATCTGGTGTCGCGAGAAGAGATGTCATGAGACCAGCCATATCCATACCTTCATCCTCATCGTCGTCGTCATCATCAATTTGATATTCATCATCATCGGAGATAGTGACACCTTCTTCATCCTCACTTACGATTTCTCCTTCTTCAATTTCGTCAACTGGTTCAGTATCATCAGGATGATTTGACATTTTATCTTACACTGAGAAAAGATGAAACTAAAAATTTCGCACTGGTGCGGAATTGATCATAATTATTTTCTCTGTGTATAATACAACAACTCACAAAATGGCCGGTGGTCTCATGCAACTCGTAGCTTACGGCGCTCAAGACGTCTACCTTACCGGAAACCCTAAGGTCACTTTTTTCCAGGCTGTCTATAAACGCCACACCAACTTCGCGATGGAGAACATCGAGCAGACCGTCAACGGTACTGCCGCGAGCTCCGGCCGTGTCTCCGTAACCGTCGCCAGGAACGGTGATTTGGTTGGTGACATGTACATCGAATTGAAGTCCCTCACTTCCAACACCACCACTAACAATGCCACCGATGACTGTAACTGGGTCGCTGAGCGTGCGATCAACAACGTCGAGCTGTCCATTGGTGGTCAGCGCATCGACAAGCAGTACCAGAAATGGTGGCGCATGTACGATTCCCTCTACCACGATGAGGCCAAGAAGGCGACCTACGCCAAGATGACCACCGGTGTCGCGGGTAAGAAGGTCTTCCTGCCCCTCCTGTTTTTCTTCAACAGGAACCCCGGTTTGTACCTGCCCCTCATTGCTCTGCAGTACCATGAGGTCCGCATCGACATCGACCTCGCGTCCGATTTCACCACCTACTGCAACAGCGATACCTTCAAGGTCTGGGCCAATTACGTCTACCTTGACACCGAGGAGCGTCGCCGATTCGCCCAGAAGGGACATGAGTACCTGATCGAGCAGACCCAGCACACTGGTACCGACACCGTCACCTCGGCTGATACCAAGCAGGTGCGCCTTTCGTACAACCACCCCGTCAAGGAGCTTGTGTGGTGCTTCTCCAACACCACCGCTCGTTCGTCTCTGTGGAACTTCACCTCCATGAACCAGATAGATGAGGTCGTCCTCGAGTCCAACGCCATGGCGCTTTTATCCGGAAACTGCTATGTGCCCATCTCCGCGGGTTCTGGTGCCCCCCTCCTCTCCTTCGGTACCGGTGGCTCCACCGAGTCCTACAACGAGGATGCGGTTGGTCCCCTCGAGACCTTCAAGTTGGTCCTCAACGGCCAGGATCGCTTCAAGGAGCAATCCGGTAAGTACTTCAACCAGGTGCAAGCCTACAACTACCACTCTGGCTGCAACGCGCCCGGTGTGTACTCGTATTCTTTCGCGCTGAAGCCCGAAGAACATCAGCCCACCGGTACCTGCAACTTCTCGCGCATCGATAACGCGCAGGTTGCGATCACGATGAAGGCGACCAACGCGTCCACCATGCACATGTTCGCCACCAACTACAACGTCCTCCGTATCCAGTCAGGTATGGGTGGCCTCGCCTTCTCCAACTAATTTGTTGGTTTCGGTCTGTTAGTAAATTAAATAAAAAATCATTTTTAAATTGCACGGTTAATGCTATTTAAAAACGAAAAAGTTGTTTTATAGATGTGATTTAGGGACTTTGACACCCTAAGTCGATTCCAAAACTCAAAAAAGAACACGAACCATGAAACCTCTTACTGAGATTATGCAGTTGATTGACACCCATTCAAATGTGATGCCAGAGGGTGACTACTTAAGGATGTGTGGATTGCTGAAGGAGGTGTATGATCAGATGGCTAAACCTTCCAAGGAGGTTGCGAGGGTCCAACAATATTTTAGCATGTCTCCCCCACTGAATGAGCGGTACATGATGAATAACCGGATGCGTTACGTAAACCGGTTAGCCACTAAACAGGCAGCGATGGACTTGCGTGGGTTGAAGCTTCGTTCGAGAATCACAGAGGCTATGAAGACTGAGGCTGGTTCACACGACCGGGACGTATGTATAAAGTATATGAGGGATAAAAACTTCGAGGTTCTGCGTAAAAGGGTTGCTTTAGAGACACAATTGGTGGAACTTGAGAGTG
>Ga0208903_1001147_pt1 | contig 15971 bp, 15 predicted proteins | sample AntAceMetag02UKJ_FD_184769 | JGI IMG/M metagenome (GOLD analysis project Ga0208903, IMG submission 184769) | Saline lake microbial communities from Ace Lake, Antarctica - Antarctic Ace Lake Metagenome 02UKJ (SPAdes) (version 2) | ecosystem: Environmental > Aquatic > Non-marine Saline and...
CAGATTCAGATGGAGATGGGGTAGCTGATCGATTGGATTTAGATTCGGATAATGACGGTATTCCAGATGTGATTGAAAACGGCGGATCAGATGCAGACGGCGACGGTGTATTGGATGGATACACAGATTTAGACGGTGACGGTTTTGCAGATTCGGTAGATACAGATGATAATACAATTCCAGGTCCTGGAGATGGAGGAACAAGTTTGCCAAATGGAGATGCTGATTTGGATGGTATTCCAAACTACTTGGATCTTGATTCAGACAATGATGGTATTTTGGATCTTGTTGAGGCAGGTGGTGAAGATGCGGATGGAAACGGTCAAATAGATGATTTTACAGATGTTGATGGAGATGGCTACGCGGATGTGGTCGATACGGATGATAATACAATTCCGGGAGTTGGTGATGGCGGTACAGCGTTAGATGTTCCAAATACAGATGGCACAGGTGGACCAGATTTCTTGGATATTGATGCAGATGGTGATGGGATTGTAGATAATATCGAAGGGCAATCTACGGAGGGTTATACGCCGCCAACAGGAACGGATAGTGATGGTGACGGAATAGATGATGCTTATGATATTGATGCCGGCGGAACACCGATTGGTGATTATGATCATGAAGGTGATGGCGCTCCAGATTATGTCGATCTTGATTCGGATAATGATGGTGAACCAGACAGTATAGAGGGTTGGGATCTTGACGGTGATGGCAGTGCAGATACAGTTCCAAGCGGAACGGATGCGGATAATGATGGCTTAGATGATGCTTTTGATACGGTTGTATTGGATCCGGGTACATCTTTCACAAATGCAGGTAACGGAACGGTTGATCCTTTAACAGATGGTGTTCTTGCTGATGCAGATTCTCCTGGTATTGGAAACTTAGATTTTAGAGAGGTTGATAATGATGGTGATGGTATTCCTGATGTAATTGATTTAGATGATGACAATGATGGCATCCCTGATTTAGTTGAGGATTTAGATGAAGATGGTGATGGTGATCCGACCACAAATCCAACGGACACGGATGGTGATGGTATTCCTGATATTTTCGATCTAGATTCGGACAACGACGGTATTCCTGATATTGTGGAAGCAGGAGGAATAGATGATAATGAAGATGGTCGTGTGGATGACCTCAATCCGGATGGAACCTTGGTGAATGATACAGACAATGATGGTTTGGATGATTTATATGATGCTGATAACGGAGGGGCTGATATTCCTAATCCTGACACAGATGGTGATGGCCACGCAGATTTCCAAGATGTTGATTCGGACAATGATGGTATTTACGATATTGTTGAAGATGGAGGAGTTGACGTGGATAATGACGGTCGTGTAGATGATTGGTTAGATACGGACGGCGACGGAATTCCTGACTATGCAGATGTAGACGCGACAGGCGGAATTGATTTGGACGGTGACGGAATTGATGACGCTGTTCAAGTGGGTGATGACGAAGATGGTGACGGAATTGCAGATGATTTTGATGAAGATGCAAATGGTGACGGATGGGATGATGATGATGCAACCAATGGATTGGAAGATACAGATGGTGACGGTGTGTTTGATCGTCTTGATTTAGATTCGGATAATGACGGTACGCCAGATATCCTTGAAGATGGTGGGGTGGATGCAAATGGTGATGGAATGATTGATGACTTCCTGGACGAAGATGGTGATGGTGCAGATGATGATAGCATGACGGATGGATTGGATGATTTTGACGGTGACGGTGTTCCTGATCATGAGGATCTCGATTCAGATAATGATGGAATTACAGATGCAGAAGAGAATGGTAAACCGGATGAAGATGGTGACGGTGTCATTGATGATTTTACAGATCTAGATGGAGACGGATGGGATGACAATAATCAGACTAACGAACAAACGGATACAGATGGTGACGGAAATCCTGATGACACAGATCTTGATTCGGATAATGACGGCATAGATGACATCATTGAAGGTGGTGGCTCGGACATAAACGGTGATGGTGTCATTGATGATTTTGAAGATGAAAATGGGGATGGATTGGATGATACAGATGGCGGTGTAAATCCTCCTGATACGGACGGTGATGGTCTTGATGATTATCAAGATCCTGATTCTGACAATGACGGTGTGCCTGATGTGGAAGAGAATGATCCGAATGGTGATGGCTCTGGCCCTGATGATACGGACGGTGACGGAATTCCTGATTACCAAGATACGGACGACGATAATGACGGAGTCTTAACGGAAAACGAATCGGATAAAGATGAAAATGGGGTCTATACAGATTGTGATTCTGATGGTATACCTGATTATCTCGATCCAGATCCTTGTGATCTAACAATTCCTACCGGATTCTCTCCAGATGGTGACGGCATCAATGATTTCTTCGTAATTGAAGGAATACAGGGTTATCCAAATGCATCTATTACAATTTTCAATAGATGGGGTAATAAAGTATTCGAATCAACGAATGGTTACAATAACGATTGGGACGGAACGAACCAGTTTGGAATGACTGTTGGTGATCGAAATTTACCTGTGGGCACTTATTTCTTCGTGCTTGATCTTGGTGACGGAAGCGAAGTGATCAAAGGTTACGTATTTATTAATCGATAAAAAATAATGAAACGGCTCTGTATGACATACAGTTATACAGAGCGCGTTTCTATTCAATAAATAAGCTATGAAAAAGATAATCTTAGCCTTTTTAGTTGTTGGACTTGCTTTTCAGGTTGTGGCACAACAAGAAGCTATGTTCACGCATTATTCATTTAATACCTTAGGGGTAAATCCTGGTTATGCAGGAAGCAGAGATGCGCTAACCGTGACAGGCTTGCACCGCTCTCAGTGGGTGAGTTTTCCCGGCGCACCTACCACGCAAACGTTGACCTTGCATGCACCGATTTTGAATGAAAAAATCGGTATTGGTGCTTCCTTTATCAATGATAAAATCGGACCGACTAAGTCGTCCGGCTTTTTTGTCGATTTTGCTTACAAAATAAAAGTTGGTGATAAAGGAAAATTGGCCTTTGGTTTAAAAGGTGGTCTAAATGTTAGAGGGACAGATTTGGCTAGTTTAACAACGATTGAAGGGGGAGATCCTAATTTTCAAACGAGTATTCAAAGTCAATTAATGCCAAATTTTGGATTTGGGTTGTATTATTCATTGCCTCGTTTCTACGCCGGAATTTCAACTCCGCGTCTCTTGCAAAATAAATTTGAAACAAGTTCAACGTCTGGCGGAGCGAATTTGGCCGCCGAAGCGAGACACTACTATTTTATCGCCGGGACAATTTTTAACCTAACAGAGAATGGTAATTTGAAATTGAAACCAACTACGTTCATAAAAGTAACGGCCGCTGCCCCTGTTGAAATGGATTTAACTGCCTTGCTCTATTATAAAGATTTTCTTTGGGCTGGCCCCATGTTCCGAACAGGTGATGCTTTCGGTGTTTTAGCAGGTCTCAATTTAACGGATCAGTTTTCTTTGGGCTATTCATTCGATTGGTCTTTTGGCAACCAAACAGGTCGTTATAATGCCGGATCGCATGAATTGATGCTTCGCTATGATTTCATCTTTAATGAAAAGGCTAAAATTGAGTCACCACGGTATTTTTAAAATTTAGAGAAGTAATAAGACAGTTATGAAAACCGCTTTACTATCCATATTCATGTTATTCTTTACCCTTTCACCCTTCGCACAGGATGCGGTTGGAAAAGAAAAGAAGGCAAATGCAGCTTATGATAATTTTTCGTTCGACAAAGCAATTGAACGATATGGTGAATTGGGCACCTCTTCTATTGATTTGTTGCGAAAAGAAGCATTAAGTTATTGGCGTTTGAATAATACGCCTTTAGCCGAACCACTTTTTAAGGATATCGTTATGACTGAAGGTCATTCACCGGAGGATGTCCTAAATTATGCACTCGTATTGCGATCAAATGGAAAATATGAAGAGTCTGAGGAATGGATGAAAAAGTATGGAATCCTAAACGAAACGGACTTAAGAGCGCAACTTTATGCCAAGGAGAGGGGTGCTTACCAACGCATGTCAAGAGATAATAAGGACTTTACAATTAAGAATTTGGACATCAATTCTGAACAGCAGGATTTCGCTGCAATTTTCTATCAGGATAGAGTTGTTTTTGCTTCAAGTCGCGAAGGGGTTAAACCAATTCATAGAAGATGGAACTGGAACCGTTTGCCATTTTTGGACGTGTATGTGGCAGATAAAAGCACGGACAATAGTCTTGCAAATCCTGCTCGATTAAGTGGTAAAATCAATAAAAAATTTCATGAAGGACCGGTTGCTTTTAACCAAGCGGGAGATTTTATGATTTTTACACGGAATAATTATGATGGAACAAGTTCAGAAGGTGTCGTAAGGCTTCAATTGTTTTCTTCTAGTCTTGAGGATGGGAAATGGACAAAGCCGATTCCCTTGCCATTTAATGACAATGAATATTCGGTTGGGCATGCAACAATAAGTAAGGACGGGAAATGGCTTTATTTTGCGTCTAATATGCCGGGTGGTATTGGTGGAGTGGATCTTTATAGAGCAGAGATGTTTGAAAACGGACAATACGGTGATGCTGTTAATTTAGGGGATAAGATTAATACAGAGGGAGATGAAATGTTTCCTTTTGTGCATGCGGGTGGAGAAATGCTTTTCTTTTCTTCAAACGGGCGCGTGGGTTTAGGTGGACAAGATGTTTTTTTGGCGCAACTTAAGCCCGATAATGTAATTGGAAAGGTCATGAATCTCGGAGCACCTGTTAATAGCAATGCGGATGATTTCTCATTTGTTATAACAGAAAGTCAGGAAACAGGTTATTTCGCATCAAATCGCGAAGGAGGAAAAGGATCGGATGATATTTATTCTTTTGATTTAGCGAAAGCCTTCTCTTTTGGGAAAATGATAAAAGGTGTGGCAAAAGATAAAAACGGCAATTTATTGGCAGACACTAAAATTACTTTATTTGATCTCATGACGGGTGAAGAGGAGGTCGTAATGACAAATCTTGATGGCGCCTATGAATACATGGTAGAGGCAGATAAAACATTTAATCTAAGAGGTCAAAAATCAACCTATTTTGACGGGATTAATACGGCGGATACTCACACGGAGGAGGAGGTGATTTTTGTAGATTTGGTGCTTGAAAAAGATCCAGGAATTTCGCTTTACGCAGTTGTTACCGATAAAAAAACCAAGGCCCCGTTAAATGGTGTTAAAATGATTATTATTGACAACATGACCGGCGCTAAAGAAACCATATTTACCGAGCTTACAGGGGATTATTTGAAACCATTGTCTGACAAGAAATTGGATGATCGCGGAAGTTATAATTTCATTCTTGAAAAGGAGGGCTATTTAGGAAAAACAGTGACGTATAATGCACTTTTTGATCACGAAGGAAAGTACAATGTTCATTCGGCTTTGGATTTGACATTGGAACCTATTCAGGTTGGGGGCGATTTGTCGAAAATCATTGATATTAATCCGATTTATTTTGATTTAAATAAGGCTATTATTCGTCCTGATGCCGCCCGTGAATTAGATAAAATTGTCAAGGTAATGAATGAAAATCCGAACATGGTTATCGAGTTGGGTTCTCATACAGATTCAAGGGGTAGTGATCAATCAAATGAGTCCTTGTCTGATCGCCGTGCGAAGGCCTCTGCAGCATATATTGCGGAACGAATTACGAATCCTGAGCGTATTTATGGTAAAGGATTTGGTGAGTCTAAACCGAATACAGTTAACGCTGCCGAAGATGGTGGAGGTGCAGAACAAATCCTAACAGAAGAATTTATCAATGCGTTTAAATCTAAAAATAAGAGCGCATTTGATAAATACCACCAAATGAATCGACGCACTGAATTCATCATTATAAAAATGTAAGAAGCGCAGACTTAAAACGATTTATTAAGTTGTTTTAATGACGACTTTGGCTGCATTTTTGATTAAGTCAAGTTAAATACTATATTTGACTTATATTTTGAATCGTTATGATAAAGGTTGTGATATTGGATGATGATAAAATCGCTCGTGAAATTATTCGCTCTTACATCAATTTTACTGATTTCTTAACGTTAGAAGCAGAATTTGATAATCCTGTGGAAGCGATTAAGCAAATTGAAAAATTGGAGTGTGATCTCATTTTTTTGGACATTGAAATGCCCGAAATGTCAGGGATCGATTTTATCGAAGAGGCAAAGAAAATTCCACAAGTGATTATTGTCAGTTCTAAAACAGAATATGCAGCTGAATCATATAATTATGACGTTACGGATTATCTTGTAAAACCAATCGAATACAACCGATTTTTAAAAGCAGTTAACCGCGCTAAGTCTATTCGCGAAAGCATCTCTTTAGCCTCTCCTGAAGATGAGAAGTTTATTTTCGTTAAAACGAGTCACGAACTTATCAAACTTAACTTTTCCGCGATTAATTATGTCGAAGCTTTTGCTGATTATGTGCAAATACATACAGCTGATAAGCGTTATACCGTTCTTTCAACAATGAAAGCCATTCACGCTAAACTAGGTGAAAAGGATTTTTTAAGAGTGCACCGGTCTTTCATTGTTGCACTCAATAAAATTGATAGCCTGAAGGACAGTGAACTCGAAATTGGTTCAAAAGCAATAAAGGTGAGTCGGAAATATAAAAAAGAACTCAAAGAAAGTTTAGCGAATCGCGTTTAAGCGCCCTTTTCAATTTTCATCTCCCACATTTGAGACCTAGAGTATACATTAATCGATAAATAGAGTCCAATCACCGAATGCTAAAGGATTGGTTCGTTTAAAAATTTACTTTAGGGTTAATAAACGTGCTATTGCATTATGAGTGATGATATTGTTTCAAACAGCGATTATACAGGAGGAGAAAGTTTCTTTGGTCAGATGATTATGGCGGGTGTGGCTGATCGCGCCTTCGTTCGGGAAATTGTGCAAATGTTCATTGATGAAGGGCAATTAAGTCTTGATTTATTGAGCAAAGCATTGGACGAAAATAATAATTCCGCTATTCAGTTGTACGCGCACAAACTGAAATCAAGCTTTTTAATGTTTGACATGGATAAGGCGCATAGTATTGCTGTTTTATTAGAACAGAGCAAAATCGATAATCTCAAGCTTTCAATCGAGTTATTTATCACCTTGCAATCGGATTGTAAGGATCATTTCGTGAGATTAAAGCAGAAATATCTAATCGATTAATTTCCCTTATTTAATTCAAGAATTGCTTTTATTTTAGCAATTTGAGCCAAGGTAAGCGGTTTGGAAAAGAAAGCAATTGACGCATACAATTCCATACAACGTTCCTTGTCAACTGTCTCTTCGGAAGAAGTTAATATCACAATGAGTGGTTGTTGGGTTTTGACGAAGGAAAGGGTACCCTTGAGGTGTTCCAAAAATTCAAAACCATCTAGTATAGGCATGTTTAAATCTAAAAAAATAAGTTCAGGATAAGTGGTGCATTTCGTTAGAAAGTCCAATGCCTCTTGCCCATTCTTACAAATAGAAATTGTAGATGCAAAATGGAGTTTGCCTAATAATCTGCTATGGAAATTATTGGTGGCTTCACTGTCGTCAATCAGTAGGAGATGATTAATCGCGTTCATAAAGTGGTGTTAAGTGTGCTAATTTCGTTGTTTTTATAGGGAATGATTACTGTGAATTCGGAACCTTTTCCCAGTATGCTGTTTAATTCTAGTTTGCCGCCGTAATTCTCGAGTAGTTTATTGACAATATACATGCCAATTCCCGAACCGTTATCGTCATTATTTACCCGCTTAAATAAACCAAAAACTTTCGATTCATTTGCTGCAAGATCGATTCCAACACCATTGTCCTGAACCTTAATATGAACTTCTTGAAGTTGCTGAAATGTCGTAATTTTAACTTCTGGGAAATCTGTTTCAGATGAATATTGTATCGCGTTTGAAATTATATTTTGTAAAATACTGCGCAATGCAACGGGGTAATAGTCAAATTCATTGATCTCTGTGAAGTCGCAAATGAAGATTACATTGTACTTTAAGATAGTTGAACGCATACCTGAGAGTATACTTTCTACAAGTTCCTCCAGATTTATCACTTTTAAAAGTTCTTCTTTACTGTTTCTTGCTTTCAGTGCATTTGTCAATTCGTGGATGACTTGTCGGGCCTCTGAAACGGAATATTTTAGCCATTTAAGAGAATCCAAAACTTCTGGATTGGGATCGACTAAGTCAATTTCTAATAGGTCTAAATAACCTTGTATATTGGCTAAAGGTGACTTTAAGTCGTGTGTTGCGACGTAGGTAAATTGCTCAAGTTCTTTATTGTATTTAATTAATTGAGCATCCTGCGCCTCTATTGTTTTTTTTACGTTAAGAGCCTTTAGCTGCTCACTTTTTTCGGTAAGTTGGCTGTTTTCATGGCGAAGCTTTTCGTTTTCAATTTCTAATTTTACGATCTCGATCTTTAAATCTTCTATTGTTTTTAAATGGTTCATTTTCTAAATTGCTGATTCTTAAGTGCGACTCGTTTCAAGAATTTGTTCGGCCATGCTTTGAAAAGCTAATTCAACATGATCTCCATTTTTTGCACTTGTTAAATAGTCGTATTTAAATGCCTTTAAATAATCAGCGTCTGCTTCAGGAATGAGGTCAGATTTGTTTATTATAACACAGGTTACGGCGTTCTTGAAATCATTCGAAAGGTGATTTTCTTTTTCGAGCAATATGCTTTCATAGGTTTCATATCGCATAGCATCAGCAACTAATAAGATCCCGTGTGCACCTTGTAAATAATTATTGTATAAGGTTTTATTCATCATGTTACCAGCGATATCCCAAAGCATAAGGTTCACTGCAACTTCGCCAATTTGAATGGTTTTTTTTGATATTTTAATTCCAATTGTTGTCAAATATTCATCACTAAAAATACTATTGACGTATTGCTTTACTAAAGATGTCTTGCCAACTCCTTCGTTTCCCAATAGGACAATTTTTTTATTAACTGATTTCATGTTCTTAAAAGCGCGTTAGGTATATTTTTTACTGAATTTTTTATCCAATTCTATCTCTACTCTTTCTTTTAATTGGTCATCAATGTTTTTTAGAGATATAGTTCCCAGTCCTTTGTCGGTTAGGTCTAAAAAATCATCTTGTAGCTGCGCTCTTAGTTCTGCGTCAATATAGCCCTCCAAGACGCAGGCAAAATAAAAGCGATTAAAATTATACAACAAGATTTTATAGGAACTGTATTCTAAACTCTCGAGTTCGGAGTTTTCTTCACCAAAGGCACTTTCGACAAATGATTTAATCGCAGAAAGCATGCCTGCTACCAAATCGGGTTCCAAAATGTTTTGAGGTGAATATTCACCAATTAATAAACCCGACTTTTTGTCAATCACGAAAACTTGGAGTAAGGATCCCCCCATGGCTTCACTAATCGCAGCGTCACTCTTAGAAACACCAGCTACCTTGTTTTTAATTTTCTGTTTTAAAAATTGAAAAGAAAAAATAGCTTTGCTCTGTTTTTCTATGTTTTCCTTGATGCGCGATATCTCGCTCGAGATAAATTTCTTCATCATCTTACCAAGCACCGGTCCGAGTACATCAATAATTTCGGATTTTGATTTCTGTATTACACCCGCAAATTTTTCAGGATCATTTAGCTCTCGTTCTAGTTCATCTAATTTCGATAGGATTCGTTCATTTTGTTCGGCATAGTTGTCCCTATCACTCTGTAAAAGTAAGTGTCGAAGTTGTTCAAAATGATCTTTTTCTATAGCCATTTGGCAGAAAATGAATTACGCGTCCTGCAGCTTCTCGCCAATTTGTATGAGCATCTTGCCCAATTTTGCACGATCTGCTTTTTTATTGTCTAATAGAGCAATTTTTTTCATTACTTCTGCTTCTAAACGGTCGATTCTAGCACTTATATTTTTTTCAAGTTGATCTAGCGCCTTCATTTGATCTGCATTATCCTGATCACTTTTTGCCTTATTATCGCTAATCAGTTTATGAATATTCTTGAATTCAGCATCATAATCTTGAATCTCTTTTCCGAAAATAAGTTCCTTTACTGCCTGTAATTTTGACAATTCTGTATCAGTAGCCATACTATACTTTATTAAAATGGATTGGAAACAAATATAAGAAATTTATAGGCAGTTGGACTGCCATGAATCGTTGATTTTTGTATGATGAGAATTAGGGGTTAATTTTCGGGCTCCTTTTTACTTGTTCAGTTCACTTTGTGAGGGATGTTGCAAAATGCGCTGTCTTGGGAATAGGAGCGATAAGTTGGCGTTAATGGTGCTTTCACGGTCGCGTGAAAAGTCAGTTACTTCCTGTATTCCAATTACACTAAATTGTTCGTTTTGTACTAAAACTAAGGCAACTTCAAGATCAATAATTTCATTGGGCAATTCGGAAACGAGTTCGTCCAATTGTAATGGGTGTATTTTTTGTTTATCTTCTCGTGGAATTAGATGTGAAGGGTTTCCCCCCTTGAAGCCTAAAAGGCCCACACCTACTGACTCTAATTCTATCGTTTGGAGACGGTTGCTGTTTTCAATCCAAAATGTTGCATCTGCTTGACGCTTATAGAGCTCATCTATTTCAATTGCATGATTTATGGTAGAGGAACGATAAACCACTAAAGCAGTCATCAATATAATTCCAATACTTGAAATATCCTTAATCATCTTTTTATTTGCTTTTATGCCCATTATTAGTGTAGGGAAGCAGGGTGCGCTTGCCAAGATATAAAAAAGTATTTAAATTAATTTTGCTAATCGATCAAGCGTCGTTTTTAAAGGCTTAATCTTAGCTATTCTTAGCTTAAGGGTATACGTTGGGAACAAAAAAAGGAAGCCATAACGACTTCCTTCAACGATTCAATCTTTAATTCTATGTAAAAATCGCTTGGTAAGCGTTTGTTGCATTAATTGGATTGACAACCAAGACAGGTATTTTAGCCTCGTTTGTAATCATATATTGTTCATGTGATGCACCAAAAACGCCTAATAATTGATTTTTTTGAATATTCATTATCGCAATTAAATCGGCATTAACTTTTACAGCGTGCTCAACTACTTCTTTGTCAAAATCTTTTGAAGGGGCTAGGGTCGTTGTTACTTCAATATTGCGTTCTCCAAAAAATTTATTCGCGAATATGATATTTGCCTTTACTGTATGTTGTAAAAATTCGTCCGTTTCATCAGGAATAACAACATGTACACGCGAATTAAAATATTTCGCCATGTTGGCAACTAAGGTTAACTTTTGTTTTGTCTCCTTGTGTAAGTCAAGCGGAACAATTATATCATCATAACCAGAGTCGTGAATGCGCGTCTCTTGAACGATTATAAAGGGTGTAGGAGAATTCGTAACAACTTTTAAAGCATGACTTCCAGTAATATGTTGCCAACCATGTGCTCCATGTGTTCCCATGAAAATAAGTTCTGCACCAATCTCTAGAGCGAACTCAGCAATGTCGTCAAAAATATTACCAACCCGCACATGGCTCACGATTTCTACATTTTTTGCAGCAGTTGATGCAAGTGCTTTTTCTACAGTACTCGCCAATTTTCCTTTCGCTTCTGAAATAGCCTCTTTTTTCGAAACAACATGTAGTAAATGTACATCAGCACCAACAACTTGAGCTGTGATCATGGCATGCTCAATGGCACTTTCAGCGACGTCGGTAAAATCAAACGGCACGATAAATTTTTTCTTGGTCATACTTTAAGGATTTGATCTAGTTTTAATTTGAATCACAAAAATAACGTTTTTTAAGGTGTTTAAGAGGACAAAATACTAATAAATAATCTAACTTTTACGCTCTAGCCTTAAATTTTTACGGCCTTTAATTGTTTCTTTTTAACGTAAGCGTTTAAGAAAATTGAACCGAGAATTAAGAATGTGCCCACATAAAATCCAATTGACATTTGTTCGCTGTGTATTCCTCGGCTATAATCAAGGATGAGAGCAATAATAATCGCATATATAGGTTCCATGTTAATACCCATACTTACCGTGAACGGCGATAAGAATTTCATCAACCAAACACTTACAATAAATGCGGCGGTCGTGCAAACTAATCCTAAAATGAGAAGGTAAATAAAATCATCCAAAGGCAAAATGAAAAGGGTCGGCGAAATTTCTCCCGAAAAGAACAGAACGAGGGCCATGGTTAAAAATCCACCTAACATTTCATATTTTGTAATTTGAAAAGAAGGCATAGTTTGAATGAATTTGCCATTGAGGACATTAAAAAAGGAAGCCAATAAGGCAGAAACTAGTCCAACCATGATTCCTAAAATATAATCGAATTCAAAGCCGATTATACACCCAATTCCAACCACGATAAAAAGACTGAGTATGATTTCTGAAAAGAGTAATTTTCTCTTAAAAATGAATGGTTCAATGAGTGCTGTGAATAAGGTGGAACTAGACATACAAACAACGGCAACTGAAACCGTACTCATCTTAATGGATTGAAAAAAAGTGAACCAATGGAGCCCAACAATCACCCCTGTCCCCAAAACATACCCCAATTGCTTTCGCGAAAGACGTGTCCTTTTCTTCAAAAAGGCACCTAAAATAATTAGCGATAGAAAAGCGATTCCCGTTCTAAAAAAGACAATTTTGTTGGCATCTAAATCAATTTCTTTGCCTAAAATTCCTGTGAAACCCCAGATAAATACGGTGAGATTGAGAAGGACGTAATGCTTTAAAGTTCCATTCATAGCGCATTTAGCATTTCACATCTAGTGGAAAGCGCGCTAAAAGTACTGTCTTTCTTGTTGTAAATGAATACAAGCACAAAAAATAGTTGTTATTTAACGGCTTCTTTTTTTTGCTGTACTCCCTTCACTTTTTCTTGTTGATCTTTTATTTCTGATTTTTTTGTCTCTTGATTTTTCTTTGAATCTTCAATGGCCTTTTCATTATCAGCAATTTTTTTATTGTAATCTTCAATCTCTTTCTCTAATTTTTCTTGCTCTTTTTCTAAATCGGCCAATTCTTTTTCGCGCTCTTTTAGTGCATCTTCCTCTGCTTTGATTTCTTCGTCTACAACATTTTTTGCTGCTTTTACACCAAATTTATGAAGTTTTGCGTTGATTACTTTTGCTTGCGCACCGTGCTCTTTTGAGTTTAAATAGGCACCACCAAGATCTATCGCTATAGATACAAATGCTCCGCCTGCCGGGTTTTCTGAAACAGATGCATACACATCAAATGTGTTTTTGCCCATCTCTTTTAGTTTGCAGTCGTCCACAAAGACAAAATCGCCGTCTTTATATTTACCGCCCCAGTCTTTTAATTCATCTTTTAACTCTTTTTCAATCTGTTTTTTATCTCCGTATGGAATGGTGATGTAAAATCCTTCCTTGGATCCATCAATATTAACCGTTTTTTCTTCGACCGTAACTTGGGCAAATAAACTGATTGTGAAGAGTGTAAAGAATAATGTTGTTAATTTTTTCATGTATGTGGTTTTTTAGTATTTCGGGAGACTCAGCACAAAATAAGTCGTGCGTTTTAACGAATTTACGAAAATGTATTCAATCCAACAAAATGTATCGATCGAATATCGTTATTTTTGTGTTCTATGCAATTTAAGGATGTTGTTGGACATACAGATTTAAAAAAGGCCCTCATTAAAGAGGTTAAATCGAACAGGGTGAGTCATGCGCAAATGTTGCTTGGACCAGAAGGGTCTGGTAAATTATTGTTGGCCATTGCTTTTGCTCAATATTTATTGTGTGATGATCCTTCGGGAAATGATTCATGCGATACCTGTCCGAATTGTTTAAAAATGAAAACCTTAGCGCATCCCGATTTGCATTTTGTCTTCCCTGTCGTTGCCAATAAAACAAATAAAATTGCTTCATCTGTTGATCGCTTGGTGGAGTGGAATGCCATGGTCTTGAAACAAGGTTATTTTAACCTCAATCAATGGCAAATGTCCTTGGATGAAATGGGTAAAAATGCCGCGATTGCTGTAGAAGAAAGTCGCCAAATTTTGAGGCGTCTCACCCTAAAATCATACAGTGGAAAGTATAAGGTGATGATCATCTGGCTACCCGAACGCATGAATACGCAAGCAGCAAATAAATTATTGAAATTGCTTGAAGAACCGCCTGAAAAAACAATTTTCATGCTGGTGAGCGATAATGCCGAAGCTATCTTGCCCACAATTTTGTCCCGAACTCAAATTATTCGTGTTCCAAGTTTGTCTATTGATGAAGTGGCTCATTATTTAACCAAACGTTTTAGTGTGGATAAATCGGTTGCCCTTTCTGCCGCAAGTCTCAGTCAAGCCAATATGGCCGAAGCAATTGAAGTATCTAGAGGTGCACAATCTCAACATGTCTTTTTTAATTTATTTGTGAAGCTAATGCGCGCAGCTTACACAGCCAATCCGCTCGAATTGATGGATGTGAGTGATGAAGCCGCAGCACTCGATAAAGAGAATCAAAAGAACTTCATTAAATATGGTCTTCACATCTTCCGTGAAAGTATTATTATGAATTATATGAAAGGTGAATTGGGGAATTTACGCGCAGAAGAAGCTGCATTCCTCGATAAATTTGCCCGCTTTATTAATAATCAAAATATCGCTGAGTTGATGACGGAGTTTAATGAGGCGCATTATCATTTGGAACGGAATGCCAACGCCAAAATTTTATTTTCTGACGTATCTATTAAACTGACTAAATTGATTAAGAAAGGGATATAACACATGAACAATTGGCCGATCTTTTTCTTGATAATTTTCTTATCTGCATGTGGAAGCAAACCAATAAAGGAAGAAATTCTTCCAGAGCAACCGATTTATTCATTCGCAATTGCTGGTCATGCTTATGGCAATCCTGAATCGTTTACGTCAAGTATTTATCCGCCTCTTTTAAATGCTTTACACCAATTAACCGCTCAAAAAAAAGTGAATCAATTGATTTTAACGGGTGATGTGGTGGCACATCCGACGGAAGAAAATTGGGAAACTGTTAGAGCTGAATTGGATGGACTTTCGCTAGATGAATGGCATATCGCGCCGGGAAATCACGACATCAGTCCATACATGGATGCTAAAATTCAACCTGAAAAATACATGGCCTTGCAGCGCGCAAATAATTTGTTTTTGATTTTAAATACATCTCATGAGGGATGGACCGTCGATTCTTTACAAGCTGCTTTTATCAAAAAGCAATTGCAAGAGGTGGATAAGATCAACTCTATTTTCGTTTTTTCGCACCAATTATGGTGGTTGAAAGACACGCCTGAGCAATTTGAACTCGATTCGGTGCGCCCAAATTCATTTGCGCTTTATGATGGAGATCATAATTTTTGGGAAGATGTTTTTCCCGCTTTTGAAAATGTTGAGCAAGAGGTCTACTTTTTTGCAGGTGACATGGGGTGTCATTATAGTTTAGCGGGCTATTATGAAGATCATTTTAATCAGTTTCATTTTTACGGAAGTGGCATGGGTGGTGCCGTTGAGGATAATTTCATCTTTGTACAAGTTTTTCAAGATGGGACTGTTAAAATTGATCGGGTAGATTTCTAAAGAAAGTCAAGACAAAATCTTAACTTTACACGTTAATAAATTAACAACTACGGAAAAATGGGATGCAGTAATTGTTCAAATGGAGGAGGAGTGCCGAATGGTTGCAAAAGCAATGGTTCGTGTGGAACGGGGAGCTGTGGTAAATTATCCGTATTTGATTGGCTAGCAGACATAGATTTGCCGAATGGACAAAGTACTTATGACGTTGTTGAAATACGTTTTAAGAACAGTCGTAAAGGTTTCTATCGCAATATAAAAGGGTTTCAATTACAAGTAGGTGATGTTGTAGCCGTGGACACAAGTCCTGGTTTTGATATCGGAATCGTATCTGTTGTTGGGGAGTTGGCTAGAATTCAAGTACGGAAAAAAACACAGCATTTTAAGGCGCATGAAGC
>Ga0208903_1001149_pt1 | contig 15954 bp, 10 predicted proteins | sample AntAceMetag02UKJ_FD_184769 | JGI IMG/M metagenome (GOLD analysis project Ga0208903, IMG submission 184769) | Saline lake microbial communities from Ace Lake, Antarctica - Antarctic Ace Lake Metagenome 02UKJ (SPAdes) (version 2) | ecosystem: Environmental > Aquatic > Non-marine Saline and...
GCAATAGCTGTTTCCAAATCTTTTTGTAAAGCTTCTATTTGAGCAACCAAGGTTTGATTGTCCGTTCCTACGCTATTCTGTAAGGCATCTACCTGGTCTTCTAAACTTGCCAAGCCCGAAATGAGGCCATCAAAATCATTATTCCCTTCCAGAACGGAAATAGCCTGAGTGAGCTGTGCTAGCTCATTGTCTATTTCGTTTAACTGTACCACAGCTACCCGAACGGCGCCAAGTTCCTCCTGCAAAACATCAATACGCTCATTAAGCGAGTTTAAATCTTGTTTTAAATCATCAAATTGGTCATCGATGTTGCATGATAGAACAAGCACCAAAAATGCACTAAAAATTATTTTTTTCATTTTAAAAGTATATTTTGATTTTAAATTAGCCTGTAAAATTATAGTTATCTTATTCTTTTTTATGAGATATGTGCCAAGTGGTGCCAGACAAGTGTTCAATGAACACATTTAAAGGATAAGTAGTATTTTCATTTTTTTATAAATACTATGTTTAGTGAACTTTTAGCTATCTAGAAATTTCACAACAATAGTGATAGCTTATGGTTCATTGCCTTGATAGACCTAAATTATTATTTAAAGCCAGAAGAATAAGAACGCATCAGCTGTGCGATGGACAATGGAATTATTTAAAGAAAACTTTTTATGAAAATTACAAATTCTACAAAAGTGATACATGAACAGAATCTGAAAAAAAGCAAACGACCTGAAAAAGCTTGGGAGACTATTACAGCTCAAAGTAAGACCAACATGTATCTTTATCGCTCTTATTAAATAAGTAACTCTATGACCAGATGAATACTATAGAGACTATAAGTTTGGACAAGGGCACAAATAACCGGCAGAATCCTGCCACCCACCAAAACGCTACCTATTATAAGGTACATAGTAGTTTTTTCGATGCACTTTTCGTAGAGGTTTGGTTAAAAAACTTTTACCAAGTAACGTAAAAACCATCATTAGGGTTCACCACTATATGATGTACTAGTTTCAGAACTTAGAATAAAACTGTAATCGTTTATGAGCCCGTTAGGGAATAAAATTTTTAATACGTACCACACTCGATTAATGCTATTTGCGAAACAAGAATTTATTTTAACCTTTTGAGGGATTTAAAAATGATGGTTAACCGCAATAAAGTTTTAATCCTAACTGGATTTTATTTTTTATCTGGCTTTTTAAATACACCCAAACCATGTAAGCTTGGCTCTGAAATTAATTACATAGATTTTAAAATAAAATAAAACCATGCCCGTTAAAGCCAACTTTAAAACACTGATCATGAAAAATAAAAGATAAGGCTTTACCGTAGGCATGGCTTAAAACACTTTCATTAGAATCATCAGAATTGGAACCTATATAAGAATCGGCCTTACCTGATGATTTAAATGTAATAACTATTAAACGTTACAAAATTAACATAAACGACCTTCCGTTTTTTCATTTTTTATACGAATAGGACTAAAAATTAGCCGCAATGTCGTTTTGAAGGGACGAATGGAATATTTAATATTTTTAAAGGGCAAAATAACTTGAACAAAGGTTGTACATTACACTAAAAGTTTCAAATTCTCAACAACGTTATTTTCTAACTCGCTAACATAAGGAAATATAAACTGAATATAAAAGGTACATTATTTACTGAAAAATCCCGTTTCGCATACACAATATGCAATAGGAAACAAATTCTAATAAACGGGAGCACCCTTTTAAATAATTTACATAAGACAAGACCTGATTATTGCTTAACTCTACTTATGCTAACATTAAAAAGTTTTGTGTTATGTATCGCCTTAAGCGCCAAAACACCTTTACATTGATGACTTTTAATACCTACCCTAACCATTTGTTTATTGGATGTTGTGGCATTATCCAAAATGTGGAATTAGCTTTATAAAGCCATTCGTGGATACGTTCTTTGTTTGAGTTAGTTTTTCAAAGCCAATTCCTAATATCGGCATATTCATTTGACCTCCTATCTAAACCACACTTTTTCAAACTTTTAGAACAGAGTGCGATTGTTCGGCACCACTTCGCGTTAAGCGCTCATTATTCATTTATTACAGGAACTTCATTGAAATAGTGCATCTTCAAATAAACGGTTACCGTACTTACAAATGCCACGGCAAAGGCTTGCCTGTTCGCTGGGGTTTCCCTAAGCCCGTTGCGATTACACTCAACTTGTATTCCATCTATGGCCCCTCCCTTATAAGAACTGTAATTGGCGGTGTTGTAGCCTCCGCTAAAATAATTGTCAGAAGCTAATGGAACAGGATCCATATTAGAAGGGACTGCGGCAAAACCCTCTTGGTCCAGCAAACTACCAAAGGCATTTTCTCCTTTTAAGAGATTCGCATGTAACGCTCCTGTTGGATTTTCTCTTACTAAGTTCTGTATTGAACTAACATCCAACAATTCTGGGCTATTCAAAATTGAATCTGGCAAGGCAAGTTCATCTTCATAAAGGAGATAACCCAGTTCAACCCTTTGTTTCTGGTTGCCGTGTCCATGAAGATCAATAAACAGGCCTTTTTCGAATTTTGTGCTTATGGACACCATACTATTCTGTATTTGGCCATGAAAGAGATCCCAAACGGCTTGGGCATTTTTATCACCACAGGTTGCGTCTTCTCTGTTTCTGTTAGCATCCATTTTTGAGCGATGCATCTTATTGATTATTAAATAGGGCCTCTTTCCAACTTTTGCAAACGCGTCCATGATAGCAAGGGCAAGTTCAATGGTAAATTCATCCATAACACTCACGGCATCATTACAAGTGCGATTTGCTATTTCACTCGGTTTCAGTTCGCCTCCATGGGGTACGCTTAAAATAAGTGGGATGTTCCCACTTTCAAAATCTACATATTCTTGGGCATCAAAGGGAATTGAAGCATCTAGTTCAGGCTTCTCATTGCTATCACAGCTTACTGGAATAATAATAATAATCAGAAAGAAATAAAAAATTCTTAAAAACGGTTTAATCGTTCTATTCATAGATATTCCAATATTTAGATATATTCTCCTTTAGACAGACTTTTATTTAAATAAGTATAGTTAGCTAAACTAGGTAAAAATGAGTAGGCACCCTACTTTAAGAGGTGAATTTAAGTCATAAACGCAACGATTGCGTTATTGTTGATAGCGTTGACAAAAACTTCTTCGGGTAATCTATACCCTAATCTTTTTCTGGGTCTGTTGTTCAATATTCTTTCTACCTACTTTACCTGTTGTTTTCTATCAGGTCAAAGTTACTTTTTTTCGCGAAATACTGCCTTACCAGTCCGTTGAGGTTCTCGTTGGCCCCTCTTTCCCAACTGTGATAGGGCTTTGCGAAGAAAAAGTCGATATCGAGCTGCTCCGCCATTTCCCTATGGTTGGCGAATTCCTTGCCGTTATTGCTGGTAACGGTGTGTATCATGGCATCCATTCCTCCAATAGGTCTATTGCGCCGTCCTCTACCGTTTTGGCCTCCTTGTTCGCTATATGCCACATTTTGAGCATTCCCGTAGCCCTGTCGTTTATGGTAAGTAGTGCCCCATTGTGCCCCGCCCCTATTATCAGGTCTATCTCCAAATCGCCGAAGCGCTCCTTTTTATCCATTATGGCTGGTCTTTGGTCTATGTCCACCCTCTCGGGGATGTGTCCCCTTCCGGCCTTGGCGGCCCCCAATTTTTATATTTCTCCCCCTTTGTTCTTAAATGCAGGTAGAGTGTGCCCCCCAGCATTTTGTCCTGCCATACGAAGAGGTATATCCTTTCGAGCGATACGCAGGGCAGGCCCATTTTCCTAGCGTGGCCCGATATCTGCTCCGGACTGTAGTCCAGCTTTAGATAAAGTACGACAAAGGCACGTACCTCCCCGGTAAAGGCCTTATTCTTGTTCTTCCCCGAATGGCGCGCCTTACACTTCCTTTGTGCCAGTTCGGCCCCGTAGCACCCGCTGCGACCGTCCGAGTTCCTTGCAAGCTACCTGCTGATGGTGGACTTGCTCGTACCCACCTTTTCGGCCATGGCCGTCATGGACATGCCCTGCTCCCTGAATATGGAAATTTCATATCTTTGGCCCCACTTTAAATGCGACATATATTTTAAGTTTTGCAACCCAAAAGTATGAAGTTTTTTACGCCGCCGGAACCCCAGTTTTGGTCCTAGGGCCAAAACTGGGGTTCCGGCTTTTTTACAACAGCAAGCTGTTGCGTTTATTACTAGAATCTAAGAAATATAGAGATTACCCTCTTTTCTCTTTCTGTCTAAAAATAAAAGTCTAAAACTTTTCGCTTCATTTCTTGTTTTATGCAGTCGCATGTTTGAAATAGAATGATTTTTATTTTTAGGTGGTACTGCGTGATACTATATAACCTAAAAGTACTTTGTCTATGGTACTTACTTATCTTAACTAAAATCTTCTTTTTAGTAAAGAAAAAAACGTCGATTATTTCATAGCTGAATAGATAACGACATATCGTTTTTTAAATACTCCTCATTAACTTCTAAGTTTTAGGGATTTTTAATGACGTAGTATTCCCATAGTTATTTGGCTATGGTCTTGGGATTAACTTTTATCTCCTCATGGGTAGCGGTATGGGTAAGGGGTTTAACCCAAGATCCGCTTGGTCTGTTTATAGTCTACTTCAAGTTTGGGAATCTGAAGGGGCTGCAAATTAGTTTTTCGAATCTTCCCCATTATTTGGTAAGTATGATTCGAAAGCCGCAGAGCGGTATACATTTTACATGAAAAATATTTATACTGGCGGAACATGGGCAGGTAAGCATCCGTTTATAAAAGGGGCTGACTTAGGCCCGAGTATACCTATTGCCGTTATCACAAGAGCAAAGCTAAAGTGGAACTGGCTGATTAGATTTTGCAAATCCGTCCCATCCTCGAGAGAGCCTATAGATGGTAATAATGGTTTAGTATTCACTAAGGGGATCGGAGAAGTTCCAATTGTTCAAATGGCGAATTTCAGTTTGTGGAAAAACTTTGAAGCAATCAAGGAGTTTGCCTACAACAGCAAACAACATAAAGTAGCCATTAGAAACTCGAAAAAATGAATGGTATAGTGAAGCGTTGTTTTCTCGATTTTACACTTATAAGTCCTTGGAAACCTGGCAAGGCATATATCTATTAGATTTTTAAAGGCTGTTGTTCAGGTTGGGCTATGACGGTCATAACTCCAAGTGATGATATTTTTTCTAATGCTTTTTTAGGTAAAAATTTAATCATTCCAATCATGAACTGCATAAACTCCTCCTCCATGTTTTTTTCCCAGTTAATTTCTTTCCGTTCCATCTCACTCATCCAATAGAGTAAATATGGATTCATAGTCCCGTAAGTACTTATTTTTGTTACTTGCCAACCACTTTTTTTGAGCAGTAATGCTACGTTGTCAGGTGAAAATAAAGAAAGGTGTCTTGGTGTGTGCCATCCTGCCCAGTTCTTCCCGTATTTCTTTCTACTAGTGGAATCAAAATTGGGGATTTCTATAACAAGCGATGTAGATGGTTTAGAAATAGATTTTAAAGCTCGGAGGTTTTCTAGAGGCGTGTAGTCGTGTTCTAAATAATGCCACATGGTAATTACATCAGGCGCTATATTTTTGGAAAGGTCTTTTATTTCTGCAACCTTCAGGTCAATACCCTCAAAAATGCCAGGTTGATCTTTCCACCCCTCATCACTAAAGTCAATACCCATTGTTTGACAATTTAATTCTTGCTGACAGACCTTCAAAAAGGACGGGTTCCCGCATCCCACGTCCAGAATCAATGTACCCTTATCGATTTTATGCACTTGACTTATTCGCTTTAGCCTCTTTAAATCTAACTTTTGCTGACTCCCTTCTACCAACCTTTTATATTTTCCCCAAGCATTTGCTCCTCTATACGGTAAATAATAAGAGGTGTAATAATTCTTAAGTTCATCAAGGGGAACTCTAGGATTTAAGAATACTAAGTAGCAATTAGAACACTGGTCAAAATTAAACAGTTCCCTGTTTGAGTGTATTTGAGAGGTTGTCTCAATAAATGACGAAATCGAAGAATCATTACAAACTGGACAATTTTTAAGTTCAATCATATGGTGAAGATAATTAATGACCATAAAATGAAAAAAATTAAATTTTCAAATCACTCAACGCCTCTTTAATTGATTCGACGCCTTTATTTAATTAAACTATTACTAAGTTCAAGTAATAAGTGTAACACGAATATTTAAAACAGAAGGGGCTGTCACAAACTAAAATAGCAGATGACCTAGGAGTCAATAGGAGTACCATATCTCGTGAACTCAAGCGCAATATGCCTAAGCGGGGTAGAACAGCTGGATGTTATATCGGAGAATACGCTCAACGAAAGACAGACTACCGCCATGTGGGTAAACTTAAGTCTTTTGTATTGACAGAAGATATGAAAAGGCGGATCAAAGGGCTCATGATCCATGAGAAATGGATATGAATGGCAAGGCATAGTAACCACAAAGATCACCTAGAATATAAAAAGCTCTATAAACACCTACGCCACACTGGACGCAGACAGAAGCGCAACAATATAAAAAACAGGCGTGGTGCCATAGCAGGAAGAATCGGTATAGATCAACGTCCAAAGGTTGTAGATAGCCGCTCTCGTATTGGAGACATCGAAGTAGACTTAAAGATGGGAAGTAATCATAAATCCGCCCTATTGGTAATGACCGATAGGACAACTTTGATAACGATGATCGAAAAGCTCAAAAGTAAAAATGCAGATGAAGCATATGAAAAAATCTACCGGAGACTTACCAACGTTAACACATCATGGCTAAAGACCATCACATTTGATAACGGAAAAGAGTTTGCCTACCATCATAAAATCGCAAAAGATTTAAATGTAAAGACTTATTTTACAGGACTATACACCTCTCATGACAAGGGAACCGTAGAAAACAGAATAGGGGTCATCAGAAGGTTTTTTCCTAAGAAAACAGATCTTAGGGTTGTGCCGACCAAAAAAATAAAAGAAGTAGAAAGATTACTAAATTACAGACCTATTAGAAAATTTAATTACAATAACCCAATTGAAGTCCTAAACAACAAAGTTGTTGCAATTATCACTTGAACTTAGACATAAAAGAAAATACAATTACATTTTTATAAAGCTCAGATCCTAGTACTGTTTTGGAATCTACCGTGAAACCTATTATTAAATTTGGTCGTGAAAAATATCACGAAAATGACTAAATGGTTGCAGGGGGAACTATTGTGAGTCGCAGACATTGCCTAATTATTAAAAGTAAAGACAATTCATGGGCGTATGATTTAGAATGTATGGGCACCTATTTAAATAACATAAACGTAGAAAGGAAAACACCTTTTTAGGAGCTAATAAATTAACCATCGGTAACGTCGATTATACCTTAACTACAGATAAAAGCAAACTACTTTAGATAATAAACTGTCTTTTGAAAATAATGAACCCAAGCTTACAGATCTCAGCCTTGACAAACAGATTTTACAGGACGTATTGAAAAAAAGTTCTGAGACCGTCACGAAAACGTGGGATGGTAGATAACATCAGGACGTCAGTACAACATCTCCGTTCAGCGTTGCTGCAAGCTCGTATTATTGCACAATAGTGTTTTTTATTACAAGGCCAAGGGCCGCAGTGATGGACTGCCGCGGATGCGGATAAACGAGATAGCCTCCGTGAGGGTTCGCTTCAGGTTCATGCGTATCTATATCCTTTTGAAAAGGGAAGGCTTTATGGACAACGATAAGCACATGTACAGGGCCTAATTTGGGAAGGGCCTTAACCAAAGAAGTAAGCGTCCTAAACACAACCGCTAAGCCGCACATAGACAACCTACCGAAGGGAACGCCTCTAGTTTGAGCGAGTGTTGGAGCATGGATTTTGTATATAACCAGCTTTATAATGGCAAACAGTTCAGGGCCTTGGCTATAGTCCATAACTTTAGTCGTAGATGTCTTGCCATCCATGCAGGAAAGTGGCTTAAGGCATTCTATGTCGTACAGGTTATGGAAACCATTACTTTTGGGAACGAAGTACTCCCAAAACGTATCAACGTGGCACGGTTTGCTCCGATATCACCGGCATGGTCACTCCGAAATAGCCATACATTATCATTCCTTTAATTAACCAAGAAACTTATTTTAGTTGGTTAGAACAAATCATTTGTTACCAGTCCACATAACGGACGGCACAGCCCCAAAATTTAACCGAAAACGGGTGGAAAGCGAGGTAGGCACACCCAATCTTAAGGAATTTGTGAAAAGGCTAATCCGCGATCAGTTCTCTGCTTTACCAAGACATCGAAAAATGATTTTTCAATATTGAGCTGTTAAGAAAAAAGACCTTTAAAGAGGCTTGTAATCATTTTGTTTCGTCAGGAATCAATGACTTGTACAACGCTTGCCATTGTTAGCGGTTATGCATATTTCATTTTGATTTAAGGTCTTTGTTATTTATTATGGATTGCAATAATCACAATACATTGGGTCTTCTTTCATTTTATTATGTGGGTACATTTCTTTTTGTGCAAAATGACATTTTTGACAGGTGAATATGAAATTTAATGTAGATTTTGTTGGCGAACCACACAAACTACATTTTAACCCTTTTTTTGCATCCGTAATCCCAAAACCGGGGGTATTACATTGAGGACAGCAAGAGTTAATCTTATCTATTAATTTTTTGGCAGCATCTTTAATTACATTCATTCTGCTTGGGTTATACATTGCCCTCATATCTGTTTCGACGTATACACTATCATATTTTTCGAGCATCATATAAAATATTCTATACAACTCTTCCTCCGTTGTTATACCTTTAACTATATCACTAGTATCATTCTTTGATTTGCGAAGTATAAGGGCGTGCGAAGGAAATTTTGCTAATCTAATAAATTCCAAAAGTTCTTGCTTATCCTTTATTTTACTACCATTGAAATTCGTTTCTAAACTTAGTTCTCGCACAATAATTTCTAAGTCATTTTTATGGTCGATTAAGATTAAAAATTCATCATCTGCACTTGCGAAGAAGGCAGAAGGGTGTGATCCAAAAGAACCCTCACTTGCGATTCCTAAATCACAATTATTTAATTCCATAGCCGTCAAACATTTTTGTCTTACAGTAGATATTGGGTCAAGTTCTCTATCAATCTCACCTGTAAAAGTACCAAGTGAATCTGTATCGAAATCCTTTGGCATAAAATAAGTTACACCTAAACTTTGCTCTAATAATGGTGCAATTACCTTTTCCTTATGGTGTTTTGTAGCTATTACGATTCTTCTACCCTCAAACATAAAATATTATTATTTTTCAGTTTCAAATCCCACTTTAAATTCTATTGCCATTCCTTGTTTTTCCTCATTCCAAAAGCCATGATCATACACTAAATTTCCATTCACAAATGTTTGTTTTATTTCCGTTTGAAACGTTGTTCCTTCTAATGGCGACCAACCACATTTGTATAAAAGGTTCTCTTTAATGACTGTCCATTTGCAGTTCAAATCCACCAAAGTCAAATCGGCATAATACCCTTCTCTTATAAATCCTCTTTTGGTCATACTGTACAAAATAGCTGGATTATGGCACATTTTTTCAACTATTTTTTCTAATGAAATCAGACCTTCTTTATAAAATTCCAACATGCAATTCAGAGAATGTTGAACCATTGGTGCTCCTGACATAGATTCAAAATAAGGTTTTTCTTTTTCTTCTAAAGTATGCGGTGCGTGGTCTGTAGTGATGAGGTCTATCCTGTCATCAAGTAATGCTTTTAACAGACCTTTTTGGTCTTGCTCCGACTTTATTGCAGGATTCCACTTTATTAGCATACCAAGACGGTCATAATCTTTGTCCGAAAACCATAAATGATGTACCGAAACTTCAGTTGTTATTTTTTTCTCTTTTAAAGGAATGTCATTTTGAAACAAGTGTGTTTCAGCTTCCGTAGTCAAGTGCAAAATATGTAATCGAGCATTGTGTTTTTTAGCTAATTCGATGGCTCGCTTTGTGGCTTCATAACATCCTTTTGTGTTTCTAATAATTGGATGATATTTAGCTGGTATGTTTTCGCCAAACTTTTGTTTAAATATCCTTTCGTTTTCTTCTATGATTTCTTCTTTTTCTGAATGAATAGCAATAATCGAATTACAGTTTGCAAACAGTTTCTCCATATTTTCTTGACTATCAGCCAATAGATTTCCCTTTTTGGTAAAGTATAAGCCGTCATCAGAAACGCCAATACATTGGCTGGTATCCATCTGAATTACATCATCAATATTATCTCCGTTTACACCAAGGAAAAACGAATAGTTTGCTAAAGATTTTTGGGAAGCAATCTCATATTTTTCTCTTAGGCTCTCAACCGTCAAAATATTTGGAACAGTATTTGGCATCTCAATAAAAGAAGTTACACCACCCGCTATGGCAGCTTTGCTTTCGGTATATAAATCGCCTTTGTGTGTAAGTCCTGGGTCTCTAAAGTGTACTTGTCCGTCTATGATTCCTGGCAACAAGTGTTTTCCCGTTCCGTCTATAACTTTTTGATTCGGCTCAGCTTCAATATTTCCGATTTTTTGAATAAGTCCATCCGACAAAAGAACATCTGCAATAAATGATTTTCCCTCATTAACAATGGTCGTGTTTTTAATTAAAATGGTATTGTTCATTGTTCCGTAAATATTCTTTTTCGTATAATTTTTATATTACCGCTAACGTTCCGCATATGGTGTTGTACCATCCCCAAGAGTTCTATGCACCATAGTATAGATGAAAAAGCAGTACGTAGAGTTTCTATAAAATAAACTAAGGATTAAAGATATGATTACTCCAAAAACCGCAGTATCGAAGTTATATATTGGTATCGACATTCACAAACAAAGTTGGAAGGTACATTGTGCAGCGCATCTATTTGCTGGAAGCCCTGTTCCATGAAACCTGATGCCATACAATTCAACGCTTATGTGCCTGTTGCACAACGTAGCTAAAAAAGTTGTGGACTTATTATATTTAACTGGACTTAAAGTTAACATTCAAATTAGAATCCTCCTCCAATGGGATCAAAGACAAAAAAAAAGAAGAACTCGATTTTATCATTTCTAAAGACCAAAAGAGCAAAAGTAATGGCACTGGCGCAGACTTAAAGAATTATAACTCTATTGTTGGACTTTCCAAAAACGAAGTCAAAGCCACTTTAGGGCAGTTATATAATGATATGAACAGTAATATTTGGATGTATAAGATTAATGATAGTTTTAGTTTATTCAAAATGAATTACCTCTACATACGATTTAAAAATAACAGCGCTGATTCCTATTATTTTAGAAAATTTAAATCTAGTAAAAGGTTTTAATTAAACGTTAAAAATTAAAAAATTGTTGAAACCGACGATCCTGGTGACATAACCAAAGGGAGACCGGGCCTAAATGTACGCTCACCTACGTACGGGAGCAGGCAGTCCCATCAAAATTTAGCGCGTAGCGCGTAACTCTGTCCGTAAACACCAGTATGAACTAAAAATGCCAGAAGTAGTATTTGTAATTGTTTTTTAAACATCTTTTTTAATAATTATTAGTAAAAATAATAAAACTGAATTCTATTATGTTACTGTAATATATGAAAAAACTACCCTCAGATCTACAATACAAATCTTGATTTTTGTGCGTTGTAATTATAAGCAACTTCTGCTGCCGAAAGCGCTCTGTTGTATACTTGAACTATTGGAATATTCCCGTCAAGCGTTTGTATCGCCCCTGTAAAATGTCTACTTACATAGTACTGGGAACTGGTGCTAAGATTCCAATATAAACTTCCGCTTGCTGTTGATAGATTACCGTCTTCGTATGCGTATACATTTATTGAACTACCACTTGTACTTCCTCCGAGAACTATAACACAATATATCCATTTGTTTAAATGATCAGGCCCTAAATCTACACCTATTCCAACACCATTTACTCCAGCTTGGTTAATACCAATTACGTTGCTATTGCGTATAAAAGTTAATAAAGCGCAAGAATAAGTGCTTACGTTGTTTGAAAATAAGCCAGCCCATGTTGTTACGGTTTCTCTATAAAACCAACACCCAATAGTACTTGCTCCTGAAAAAGTTGATGGGGTAATGCTACCTTGTATAAAGTCATCAACTCCGTCGAACACCCAAGTGCCACTGTCAGATGTACTAAATCCTACACTGTTATTTAATGTAGCGGATGTATTATCTATTATGTTATAAGCCGTAGTGCCTGAACCTGAATAGCTACTCACTTTTCCTGCATCTAAATAAAGCGCCATACCCGGCACTAAATCAATTGTTTTTGCCTGTAATAGTGCTCCATTCGTAGATATCCCAGTCGCTCCTCCTATCCTGCCATATTTATCAACATAAGTAGGATCAGTATTTGAAATAGTACCGTTTTTTGTTAAAACATTTACGCCACTAACTGCAAGTATTGTAGCAATAGAATTGCTGCAGTAATTTGCATCCGCAGCTTGTGTAGCCGTAATATTCGCTGTACCGATACCCGTAATAGTTACCGTATTTCCAGAAATAGTGGCTACAGACGCATTGTCACTTGTATAGCTAAACGAACCTGCACTCGTACTTGTTGGGTCTGTAATAGTAAATGATCCATCAAAATAGGTTTTAGAATAGTTATTAAAATTGGTCATCACCGGAGTTTCATTGACGGTAACCAACTGCGAGATACAACTTGTATTGGTTTCAGGTCCTTTTCTATTTACATAATAGCTGGTATTGGCTGTTGGTGATACTGTTATGCTGCTACCTGTTCCTAGTATAGGTTGCGAACTTAATTCAATAAAATCTAGCTCCATGGTTACACCAGAAGCTGTTGCAAAATCATAGCGCCAGCCCGTAATATTACCACCGGTTGCCCAATTAGCATGTGTTGACATGTCTTTAGATTGCGTATGCCAGTTCCCATCTGATACCAAGGATAGAGGTAAATAAGCAGCACTATTGCCTATGGTGTACGTATTGTTTGTAAAGAATATTTGTGTACTATTGGCAGTGCCAGAAACTACCCGATACCTGATATTAATGTACTTGTAAACCAAGGGGTCAAAAGAACCTATGGAGTACATCGTAATAATTGGATCTGCTGTTGTAGATGTCACGTTCAAAATACCATTTGAAACCGAATTCACGGTGGTATTCGATAAATCTCCCGTGGGTGCTGTATCCCAACCGTTGTGATAGGCTTCGCCACCACAGGCGCCTTCATACCATACATCTACGGTATTTGCATTGGTAGTGCCACCACTAGCTGTGAGTGTGGTGCTGTCTCCAGCACATATAGTTGTGGTTCCTGTTATGGTGGTTGGGGTAAAAACGCTGCTATCAAACATACCACCATCGGAAATCGTCCAGCCTTTAGTACCAATTAAATTCGTGTCTCTTGCCGTAATTACAGCGGGTTGATTGGAGTAGGTGCTACTTCCAAAATCGGCATTTAGGTTTGAGGGTATGCTCGTTTCGCCTGAGTCTAAAGTAGACCAGCCAACTAATAAGGCATTGTAATTGGCTCTTGATAATTGTCCACCATTTAAAAACAGCTGAAGATTTGTTACATTTGAAATATCCCAAGCGCTCATATCCTGATTAAATGAAGTATTTTGAAACATACGCTGCATTTGGTTTACGCGCGATACATTCCAATTACTAACATCCTTATTAAAAGCAGGGGCATCTCTAAACATACTTGCCATACTAATATTTTTTGTGTCATCTGTAGTAAATTGCCAGCTACCAATATCACCATTAAACAGACTGGCATTATGAAACATCTGCCCAAAATCAATTACCCTAGAAACGTTCCAGGTGTTTAAGTTTTGGTTAAAACTGGAAGTGTTAAAGAACATTTCTTTCATGGTGGTTACACGAGATACATCCCAGCCACTTATATCTTGGTTAAAATTGGAAGGCCCTCTAAACATGCCTAGCATATCCGTTACGCTTGCTGTTTTGGCACCCCAGTTTAATGGAGCGTTAAAATTACAATCATGAAACATATATCGCATATTGGTAACATTAGACACATCCCAACTACTTAAATCTTGGCTGAAATTTCTGGTACTCACAAACATGTTGGACATATTAGTTACCCGACTTACATTCCAACCACTAATATCTTGATTAAAAACAGTGGTAGCCCTAAGCATACTGGCCATATCAATATTTTTTGTGACATCTGTAGTAAATTGCCAGCTGCTAATATTGCCGTTAAACGCCGTTGCACCTGCAAACATTTGTACAAAATTTATTACCTTAGAAACGTTCCATGAATTTAAGTTTTGGTTAAAAGCAGTGGCGCCGTAAAACATTTGATACATAGTAGTTACTTTAGAAACATCCCAGCCATTTATATCTTGGTTAAAAGCGGTATTACCAAAAAACATCCCGCTCATAGAGGTTACATTGCCTGTCTTGGCTCCCCAATTTAAAGGCTGGTTATAACTGGTACTACGAAACATATTGGCCATATTTGTTACTTTAGAAACATCCCAAGAATTTAAACTTTGGTTAAAAATCGAAGCGCCTATAAAAGTCCCATTCATGTTAATCACATTAGAAACATTCCAGTTCCCTATGTTTTGATTAAAAGAAACAGCATCTCTAAACATACCATCCATTAAATTTACTCTTGAGGTATTCCAAGTAGAAATATCACCATTAAAAGCGGTACATCCTGAAAACAACTCTGAGAAAACAATAGAAGCAGTTGCATTGGTATTTAAAGTCCAATTTGAAAACCCATTAGCACCCGTTAAAGCAATACAAGAGCGAAACATATTAGAGAAACCGGTTGTTTGGCTAAAATCTGGCGTATCCGTAGCATTAACTTCTAAATTACTTGCCCCATAAAAAGAACTAGTTACGGAGCTACCCCAAGTACCCGAACCCCAACTTTCTACCGTTAACAATAAGTCCTTGTTAGCAAATTCATTGACATAAATTCTGGGGAAACCTGTTGGTGTATTTGGCGTTATGCTCACTGTTTTTACACCAGCTGTCGTATAGGTATGGCTAATATTTCCTGGTGAACCTGTTTTAGTTTCAATAGTTCCATCACCCCAATCAATATCAAAATCATAGCCACCACCAGTTAAAGGAATGGTAATATTGGTACTTGCATCTGCTTGCCAGGTGGTTACAAAAGGCTCGGTCGGGATAGGAGACTCCTCAACTACAGCGTATAGTGTATTTATAAGCAATAAAAAAGCAAGATTGCAAAGAGGTTTGAATGTTTTAAGCATCTTTTTTAGTATTACGCTCTATGTGATATTTAACTTTATACATAGCAGCCGTTTTTTAATAAAAATAATCAAATTGAATACGGTCACTTACCGTTAACGCATAGCCGCCATTATTGGCAGGCACATAGGTTAAGGTAGCACCACTAATGCTATAGGATGTGTTGCTAATACGTATACCATTGACATACATTTTTACCTTACTGTTGGCTGATGGTGCTTGTGTTAGTGTAAAACTTGTTTGCGATGCTGTAGCACTAATTTCATCGGCAACTTCTCTAACACTTGGTGCAGGGCTACCCCAGGATGTTACGCCAGCACCATTAGTAACTAATACTTGGCCATCAGTACCATCGGTAGCAGTGTAGGTAACAGCACCAGCTGTAACAGCACCGTTGGTAATAACATTAGAACTAAAGGTTTTTACGCCGGCAATGGTTTGGTCTGTTGTTAAGTCTGCAAAGTTTTGAGTTGCAGAACCTGTTCCTCCGTTGGCAATAGGTAGTATTCCCGTTACTTTAGATGTCAAATCAACACCTCCCGCTAGCATGGTATTGGTTACTTTGCCAGCTCCAATGGTCGTTGCGTTACCAGAACTGGTAATATCTCCCGTTAAGTTGGCATTAGTGACTACAGTGGTCGCATTCCCTACAGAAGTAACCATGCCT
>Ga0208903_1001151_pt1 | contig 15930 bp, 15 predicted proteins | sample AntAceMetag02UKJ_FD_184769 | JGI IMG/M metagenome (GOLD analysis project Ga0208903, IMG submission 184769) | Saline lake microbial communities from Ace Lake, Antarctica - Antarctic Ace Lake Metagenome 02UKJ (SPAdes) (version 2) | ecosystem: Environmental > Aquatic > Non-marine Saline and...
ACAGAAAAACCATCTTTTAGAAACCAAAAAAATTAGTACTTTTGAAACAGAGTTGTGTATTTTTAATTACCAATTCTTGTGTATTGCAAATTGCCATTTCTTCTGCACTTTTGCTTTCTGGTAACAGAAACCCTTAAATATCTTTAACTGTTGTTGTAATTTTTAGGTTTTATAGCGACCTATGAAGTATTCCCAAATTGAAAGGACCGTGATAAATTTGTGATAGTTGTGTATTTATTTTGAAATCATATGCGAACAGTACTTATTATCGAGGATGATATTGAAATAGTGGGACTACTGGGTATTCATCTTAAGGATTTGGGCTGTGAGGTAAATTACGTACAGGATGGTATTGCAGGTCTGGAAATGGCGGTTGAAACAAAACCAGATTTAATTATTTTAGATATTACCTTACCAAGTATGGATGGCATAGAGATATGCAAAAGTTTAAGGGCACAAAAATGTACTTCCTTTATTCTAATGTTGACTGCAAGATCTGAAGAACTCGACAAAGTTCTGGGACTGGAGATGGGAGCGGACGACTATTTAACGAAACCCTTTAGCATTAGAGAATTTATTGCGCGAGTTAAGGCTCTTTTCAGAAGGGGGATATCAGAAAAAATGGAAAACAAAGAAATAGTCATACGCTCCAAAATGAGGTTTGACAATCTCTCCATAGATTCTGAACTGCGAAAAGTCATCTTGGAAGGTAAGAAAGTGGATTTATCGCCAAAAGAATATGAACTGTTGGGTTTACTGGCCGCACATCCCGGAAAGAGCTATAGTAGAATTCAACTCCTTAACTTAATTTGGGGATATGATTTTGAAGGATATGAGCATACCGTAAATACCCATATAAATCGATTAAGGGCCAAAATTGAGCCTGATATGAGTAATCCGAAATTCATTTTAACGACATGGGGAGTTGGATATAGATTTAATGAAGATTTGTAAATTCCTACTGGCACTTGTTTTCGGAGGAAAAGGTTTTTAATATTTTAGGATTTCAAGAGCCCAGAAAGTTATGTAAAGTGTAATTAAACTTAAAATACGCTAGTGAAAAATTCGTTGGTATCCAGTCGCTTAATAATGAAGTTAATGGCTTCTTTTTTACTCATTCTCTTAATTGCGGGTGTCTGTTACACTTTGTCATCAATATATTTTTCTAATAAATATTTTTATGAAACCACCCAAAAACTCCATGCCAATTTGGCTAATCAACTGATTGAGGAAAAATTTGGAAATCAAAAGCCTTTTGATAGCATAGGAGCGGTAAATAAGGCATTATTTGGGGATATAATGCATGATATGATGGCCGTAAATAGGGCTATTGAAGTGTATCTACTGGATACTGAGGGGCATATTCTATACTCAGTTGTGTTAGATCCTGATGCTCCGGAAACTAGAGAGCAAAAGGTGGATTTAAACCCGATAAGGGATTTTATAGCTTCGCCGGGAAGTAATTATATTCTAGGTGAGGACCCCAAGGATCCAAGTGCCAAAAAAGTATTCTCAGCGGCGTACTTTGAGGAAAACGGTTCCAAAGGATATATTTATATTATACTTGCCGGTCAGGAATTTTTAACTACACGCAGTGCTTTGGCTGCAAGTTATTTCTTAAAACTAGGGCTGTGGTCTTCACTAGTAACTTTAATTTTTGCAGGATTTTTGGGCATATTATCAGTTTGGTATTTAACTAAAAATTTAAGGAAAATAGTTTATGCGGCCCAAAGATTTCGTGAAGGGGATTTAAGATACAGAATAGAAAATACCAAAGATAGGGATCTCTCCAAGGTATCCGAAACTTTTAATGAAATGGCTGATACTATTTTAACAAATATGGAAAAATTACAGTCGGTCGAAAATTTTCGGAAGGAGTTAATTGCAAACATTTCCCATGATTTAAGAACTCCGCTATCTATAGTGCAAGGGTACATAGAAACGCTTCAAATAAAAAAGGATCAACTAAGCGATAACGAGCAACAGGCCTATATTCAAATCATAAAGAAAAGTAATGAACGGTTAACAGGCTTGGTAGCTCAGCTCTTTGAATATTCTAAATTAGAAGCAAACCAAATCCAACCTGAGAAAGAGCCTTTTTTACTAAGTGAACTGGCCAATGACATCCATAGTAAATATAGACTTGTTGCAGAGGAAAAAGGAATCACACTCCAACTTCAAATACAGGATAAAATTCCTTTGGTTTTTGCGGATATCTCTCTAGTAGAAAGGGCTTTACAGAATCTGTTAGACAATGCGCTTAAATTCACTCCGCATGGCGGGCTTATTGCATTACAAATATCGGTTTTAGATGACAAGGTTCAGGTGGCTGTTAAAGATTCCGGTCCTGGCATTCCGCATAACAAGCAATCACTGATTTTCGAGCGTTACAAACAAGTGAAAATAGGTCAGGAAAAAACTGGGACAGGCCTTGGCTTGGCAATTGTGAAGAAGATTTTGGAACTGCATGGTTCCAGTATAAGAGTATTCAGTAATCCAAATGAGGGTAGCACCTTTAGTTTTTGTTTATCTGTTTACTCAAGTAACTAAACATACAGGTTTTACACTAAAATTTGTTTGAAGTAAATAAATATATAGGAAATAGATGTTAGCCGCCATTATAAATACTAAAAAGTTTTTTTAATTTTCTTGAAGTTGACACCTTGATAATTAACTCCAATGTCACTACATATTGTAAAAGTAACATTAACTTTTTTTGACGCAATTTACCTGTGTTTAAAGGGGTCTCAAAGGAATTTGACGGAAAATTATTCTCACCATTTTATCAAACCGCAGTAAATCAATTATTTACGATTAAAAATAATTACGAAACAGGGTTCTGTCTCTATCTCTATAAAAATGCAGAAATACCTTCGTTTGTTAAACTGAAAAAGTTCGGCTATATCAATATTTACTTCGTACTTAATAAAAATTAGTTCGGGTAAGGTTTTTTTAACAAACTGACACTAACTATCAGTCCAAAATACGATTCAGAAAACAAAAACTATCGTGATATTTGAAAAATGAAAAGCATATTCCCTTTTTACAAAATCGGACATTTTATAAATCAACCGTCAAACCCGACTGCGTTTGAACTACTTCGATTTGACAAAATGGAAGAACCAGATGTGGACGATTATCATAAACACAACTTCTACGAAATTCTTTGGACTGAAAAAGGAATAAGCAAACAAATCATTGATTATAATGAATATGAAGTAAAGCCTAACAGTTTATTTTTTATTTCGCCTAATCAGGTACATCACTTTGAAGAATGGAAACCTCTAACAGGCGGCACAATTTTATTTACGGAAGATTTCTATCTGATAAATAGAACAAATAAAGATATGCTGTTTGAACTTAGCTTTTTAGACAACTTATATACAAACCCTTGTATTGAATTTAATAAAAAAGAGTTTGACAAAATTTTGCAACTCATACATCAAATTGAAACAGAAAAGAGCCGAAAAGACCAAAATCCAACAATCATTCAATCCTATTTACACTTTTTACTTTCAGAAGTACAACGACACATTGATATAAATGAACATATACATACATCTAAAAAATACCTTATTCAGTTTAAACAGTTCAAAGCAGTGCTTTATCCGAACCCAATTTATTGGAAGGGATAATTCCCCAGAGGGATGGTGTTATATGAGTACTTTCCTCTTGAGGAATAATCCAAAGTAAGGGATGAGAAAATCCATTGGCATGGTTATAAACTAACTCCTCTTCCAAAACTCTATCTCCCAAAAGCTTCGTTACCAAATAATGTTTTTCGAGTTCTTCGGCCTTACGGGTAATTCGCGTGCTATAACACATTGGTTTTTTCTTTTCCTAAATTTAATTAATTATACGTTTAAATATAGATAATATTATAAGAATCTACTTTTGTTATAGGACTAGAGTAAGTAACATATTATACATTCATAGTACTTACAAATTTGCTCTTTGATCTTACATGTTACTAAACCGCACCCTCAATTTGTTCATATCATCACTCACTTTGCGCTCAATGACTTTTGCATAAATCTGCGTGGTAGAAATTTTAGAGTGACCTAATAATTTGGAAACCGTTTCTATGGGCATGCCATTGCTTAGGGTTACCGTAGTAGCAAAGGTGTGCCGGGCAATGTGAAAGGTCAGGTTTTTGGTTATCCCGCAGACATCTGCAATTTCCTTTAAATAGCTATTCAATTTTTGGTTTGTAATTTTGGGGAACAAGGTACCTTGAATAAGACACTTTTGGTTGTCTTTATACTTTTCGATGATTTCCAAAGCCTTTGGCAATAAAGGTATACGGATTGGTTTTGAAGTTTTTTCCCTTCTGTAATAAATCCATAGTTCTCCATCAATACCTTTGGAGATATTATCTTGGGTCAATTGTACTACATCTATATAGCTAAGACTAGTATAGCAGCTGAAAATAAAAAGATCCTTTACCAATTGTAATCTGGAAGTGGTAAACTCTTTGTTCTCAATTTCCCTTAGTTCTTCTAAACTCAGAAACTCTCTGTCATTTTTGATGAATCTGGAGCTAAAGCTGATAAATGGATCTTTATCAATCCAACCTAATTTTGTAGCTAGGTGTATCAGCTTTCTAAACCTTTCAATATGTTTCATTACCGTATTGTTTCCCATTTTCTTGTGATGGTCCTGTGGTACATAAGAATTTAGGAACTTCTCGAACTTTAAGATAAAATTGTAGTCAAGCTCATTTAGTAAAATATCTGTTGTCTTATAAGATTTTAGAAGAAAACTAGCAATATAGTTTTGGGTGGTAAAATAGTTCTTCTGGGTTCCCCATTTTAGTTTGCCTACCATATCCTCATTATGGTAATTGATAATGTCCATTACCGAATGGTTTTGTTCATCATTTCCCAAGTACCTGCTTTTTATGCCTTGTGCTGTTATTGGTTTATTGCTGGATTTTAGGCTTTGGTAGCAGTTAAACAGGGTACTATGAGCTTCGTCCAAGTAGTTGTTGATGATTCTTGCTTGTTGGTTTGTTCCCTTTATCCTGTTCTTATGTATATCCCAATCCTCTGGGTTTACTTTTTGTTTTAAACTGATGGTTGCCCGTTTTCCATCAACGGTGACTCTGGCGTAAATGGAAGCTTGCCCGTTTTTGGCTCTGGCCGCATCCGCCCAGAACATAATACTGAATGTAGAAGAAGTTTTCATGATTTCGTCTTTTTGTTAAACACTTAGTTTTTGTCAGACGAAAGTCAAATCACAATAAATATACATTTAAATCTTCAACACATCGATTAATTTTAACAAATAGGATAACACAAATGTTAAAATGGTTTTGTTATCCGATTTGTTGACATTTTTTTTGGGATTATTTGGTTTTAGATGGTATTCCAAAAAACAAAAAACCCTGTAAATCATAAGATTAACAGGGTTTTGGTTCTAATTGATACTCTAAAAAGTCGGGGTGGCAGGATGCCACGTATCTTTACAAATGATTGATTTTCAGTATTTTGAATCTGTTTACTTAAAGCCATACCCTTTATGGACACTTGACTAAAATAGCAGCTAAAGAACGTTGTAATTCTGTGATATTTACAAGTTAAAATTAGGCAATAATTTCCAAATGAAACCAAATATCCTCTTATGAATTCAAATGAAATGATTTTTCCTGAGGAGTATGATTATTTAAGAGCATAATTATTCACAAAGTACTCGATATATCTGGGAAGCTGCGTTCCTAAATAATAGGGTAAGTTCATTAATAAAAAAGGTGTTCCATCTATTGTAGTTGAATTTTGAACTTTAAATTCTCCTGCATACATTCTGATGGCATACGGATGGTCTGTCCTGTCCATAAACTGATGCAAAGATTTTAAAGTTCCTGTCGCACCGGACTTTATTTCTATAGGAATTATTTTATCGCCAAAAGGATACACTAAATCAACTTCCGATGAAGACTGCTTCTTTTCGCGAATCCAAAAATTAGGCTTTGTATTTGTTATCGTATTTAACGATATGACCTCTTGGGTTATCAAGTGCGGTATTATTGCTCCCTTAAAAGCATTACTTAAATCTTCCATTCCTAACATCCGCGCTTGTATTTCCAAAGTATAGTTTACCAAGCCAGTATCTAAAAATTGCAACCTTGGCGATTTTTTAATATCGGGCTTGATAGGCGGTTCGATATCTGTTGTAGGATAAATGAGTTGTATGATTTTGGCTGCATCGAGATTACGCATGGCCTCTCCTACTTCTCTTGATTTATAATTAGAATTTCCAAAATTTTGGAATTTGATTCGCTGATCCACAAATAGATGAGCAGTATCCATAATATGCTTGATGACCCTTCTTTCACTTGCACCCGAAGCGTACTTTTCTACATCGTTTTTATAAGTGCCCCAAATGCTTTCGTAAACCTTGGGCAATTCTGCCAAATTATTATATTCAATATCCGTTTTCACGATTTCTGGCATACCTCCCACAATGGCATATCTATGAAACAAGTCCAACAATACTTTATGTGCTACTGGTTTAATGGGAACAGTATTCAACTGTTCAAAAGCGGCGGTATGTTGAATGGCTTCCAAATACTCTTGAAAATTCAAAGGATAGAGATATAAGTATTCGATGCGACCCACGGGAAAACTTTTCACATCTTTCATAGCAAATTCCAACAATGAACCTGCGGCTATAACATTCAAATCGGGAACCTCTTCAAAAAAATACCGTAGCGATTGAATGGCTTTGGGTAGTTCTTGTATTTCGTCAATAAAAAGTAAGGTATTCCCCTGCTCCTTCGGACTAATATTATTGGAAAGAAATAAAGCTTCTACTAGTGTTTCGACATCATTATAGGTTTTAAAAATTACAGCATCGTCCGATTTTTCCAAATTCAGGAAAACATGATACTTATAGCTTTTGGCAAATTCTTTTACCAAAGTCGTTTTCCCTACCTGTCTTGCACCTCTTAAAATAAGTGGTTTCCTATTCTTACTAGCCTTCCAGTTCTCAAGATTCTTAAGCGCATGCCTTTTGAAATTCATATTTTAAAGCTATTTGTAACAAAGTAAGGGTAAATATTTTAAATTATTGTAACAAAGTAAGGGTAAATTTTAATATTTATTGTAACAAAGTCAGGGTAAATCTCGTATTAAAGTTAGCCTAGCGTGCTGTATGAAAATTAGCCCTGCATGTAAAATAAAAGAACTTGTACCCAAATATGACGCTTATCTAAGCTAAAAAATAGCAACAACACTCCTCAAAATGAGCGTAGATGTCAGAGGTTAAAGCTAATAATTGATTGTGTATCCTTTCTTCATATTTGAAGTAGATGTGTAAAACAAAGGACAACCTTAGCAAGGCTGTCCTTAGCATCATATCCAATAACCTTAAGATATAATGAGCGAATTTTTGGTTTTAAGAATTGTCTTCAACCGCAGCGTCCGGGGCGTTACTCTTTACAGATGCAATACCATTTTCCATAGCTGAGGTACTGGAATACATTTCGCTTGTCCCAATTACTTGACCATTAGTAGCCTTCAAATTAAAATAAGGGCTACCATCTTTGGCCGTTTTCCTATCATATTTACTATCATCCTGAGAATTCGTTCTAACCGAAGAAATTCCATTCTCGCAGGATGGCTTAGTTGTGTAAGCCTCACTACTTAAAATTACTTGGCCATTTGAGGCCTTCAAATTAAATCTGAACTGGCCAGATTTATCCTTTTTAATTTCAAATTCACCCATGATCTAGATTTTAAGTTCCTATAAATTTAAAAATTTATTTGATAGTAAAGATTTAAAAAAGTGATGTCCATTTGTTCTTCCTTCTCCCTATCCACATAAAGTGCCCTGAAGGGCACTAATTTCCACCGATTAAGCTAGTTTATAAATCTATATTTCAATAGCAGGTTCTTTTTATGGTCAGTCAGCCCCAAATCTTACCATAACTTACCTGCGCATGGATCCTGTTCGGTTTTTGTAGCGTTCCGGCAGATAAGCGTTAAGCAAAGACCGGATAGGGCGCAACGCTACTTTTGATTTGAAACGCTATCCTGCTTTTTAGCCCACCTTTTAAAATCTTTGTAAATAACTTCATGGTCTTTGAAATAGCTTCTTGCGCTACCCAAGCCATCGTGTTTGGCCTGAGTAACGGCATCCTGCATTTTAAGATCATAGTTGATAAAATAATAGCCCAGATAACCAAACGCAATGGTATTGACAATTAGATAGATATAGAGCAACGCGACTTCCCATTTCGGTGTCCATCTAGATTTCTCTATATTTTTCAGAACTTTCTCCATTCTATTTTCATAGGATTCGACCGTTCGCTTTTGCGAAATCATAAAAGCATCCAATCGGGATTCCAAAATTGTGGTATCGGTTTGCATTTTTAGAGTATTGAACTTCTCGGAAAGTTCTTCAAGTTTAGCAATGGAGTTGTTGAACCCAGCTATTTCTTGGGTAAGCACCTCCATAATTTCATCTATTTTTGCCATAATCTTATATTTCGAATCCTATATCAATTGTTTTTTTAATGACTAGTTTAATCGCCTTCTTTGCCATAGTCGCTGCCAAGTTTGGCGATACGCCTACCCTACTGCCTAATAGATTTAAGGTGTTTTCCTTTGTGATTTTTTGAGCAACCGATTTATCGAAACCTATTCTTTCGGCTATTCGTCCCATGGACATAGAGCGGTGCACATCGCTTCCTTTCAAATTATGTCCATTATAGTTAAACCGAAAACCCTGTAATTGATTTGCCCTATTGATGCTTGGTACAACGTCAACATTATTCTGTTTCATGTATTTGATGTATTGGTCAAAATCTTTGGGTTTTATCTCGGTCATTACCTTTTCATTAATTTGCTTGATTTCCGACCGTACCTCTTTGACCCTATCCAATTTTTGTTGTTGCACCTCCCTAACCGTGGTTATACCTAATTGCCTTGCCACTCGTTCCGCAGCTAGTTGGCTTCGTTTTCCGATAAAGTTGTCCTTGTACGCCTTCCCTTCAAAACTGATTCGGTTCACATATAAATGGATATGCAAATGGCTTTTATCTTGATGCACGAATGCAATAGCCTGTCGTTCTTGTAATTTCATTTCTTTTACGAATCGTTCCGTGATTTCTCTTAGTTCCGTATCTCGTAATTCCCGCCCATCTTCTATGGTAGGACTCAGTACAAAACTCAAGGTGTTCTTCTTGCATCTATGGTTTTGGGATTGTATCACTTTGAATTCCTGTGTAATCTCTTTGGGATTATCCCCAGAAAGATGCTCTCGATATACAACCTTGGCATCCTTTTCTTGATCCCAGCCATACCCCATGGAAGCTCCTGTATGCGATATGGATTTTCCCAAGCCAATCATTTTCTAAAACTCAATAGATGTTCACGTATTTCATTGGCCAGTTGTACCACTTCATCTGCCAGTTTCGGGTTCCGTTTTCTATACATATTCCCGATGCGTTTAAAGTTCATTTCGTACTTGGTCAGCATCTTGTACATGTCAATTTGTTCTTGTGTCAGACGTTCTATTATACGGTCATCAAAAGCAGCTCGGCGACAATATTCACTTATGGAAAGTCCACTCCTATCGGCCTTGACCCTAAGCAGTTTCTTCTCATAAATGGAACATCTAAATTGTACGAACTCCTTTTTCACTTTTGTTGATTCTTGACTGATTCCATGTTATAATTCTAATACAAATGATTTGCTAAATCCTGTACCAAAAACTTAACTACTAGTTCCTTTTTCTTTTGCGACCTTCGGGAGTAAAAGCAAGATTTGTCATGACAATGACACATCTTGAATTCTCACTCATCATTAATATATTCAGTATTGGTTTCGTTTATATGTATTCGATAATTATCTATTTTTTTGAATCGTTTTATAGATTAAGAAATCAGATTTTTATCATCTCATTACTTTTTGATTCGTGAAAGTTGTTTATCGAATTTCTTGTCCAAATAGTCATCGGATAGATTAGGTGCGCCCAACAACCAAGCGTCTATAATATCCTTATCGAAGAATTTTTGGCGGATGTGTTTGTTTCCTCCCATAGGAATCAACCGCAATTGGGTCAGCTTATAGATCTTGCTTTTTGAGAGTCCCGTATAGGCTACAAGGTCGTCTACGTTCATTACTTTCTTCTGATGGGACAACAATCCTTTAATCTCCCTCAAGAGTTCTACCATGTCATTTTCCGTTTCCATAATTTTCGCGTTTAAAGTAGCCGTAGTGGGGCTAACTTGTGTTACAAATGTGCGATGCAATGTAATCGGATGAAAGTAGTTGGAAAGGCAAAAAGGGGAAATATCCCCCTTAATTATTTCACTTATCCCCCAAAAAATCGAAGAAAGAGTCTATCAATTGTTCAAACTCTTGGTGTGGTGGGAATTCATTATACTTTTTGGAAAGTACTTCGGAGGTAATCAAGTTTCCTTTGTGGTATATTTTTTCGGAACGCTGAAACGTTGTCAGGTGGACTCCCTTTTTTAACTCTTTGAACTTATCAAGGATATACTTCAGTTGTGGTTGGGTACAGCTGAAATGTAGCGCTGAATCATGTTCATCAAAATCGAGGACAAGCACATTATAGAAATCCGCGAAGCTCGTCAACTCTTCGTCCAAGAATTCATAGCGGGTCAGGGAATTATAGATTTTTCTAAGGATACGCTCGTTGAAGTCCATACAGATGCCTACCAACTTTATATGTGGACTTGTATTTTGGTTCCTCAGCTTTTCTTTATAGGAGATTGATATTAAGATTCCAAAGATAAAAATTATAAAAAGACAGGTAGGGGCTGCCGCTAACCATAAATTTCCAAATTGGTTATAGAGGGTAAATGACCAATGAACGAAAAAACACGAAAACATAGCACTTCCCACTAGCACACCATTATTCCCCCTTTTCATGAAAGTATTGATGTCATTATTGACCTTGTCAGCCCTTACTTTTAGGGTAACCAGCCAAGCAGCGATAATGTCAATTGTCTTTTTCAAATTTTTAATTCTTGATATCAAGATAATTAAAAGAACCAATACTTATTTTAAATTTCGATATCATGCGCTTTAAATTGGATGGATGCCACTCAAATCTTTGTGGATAGGGAGAAGAAAGGTCATGCGGCCTTTCGCCGCTTGTTCTTTCGCGCGACTCCGAGGAGGTCGTGCAAAACGGGAACGAAAAGACTTCCAATGCGGACCAGCGAAGCGTGTCTGCATGGGGAGGATTGGAGTGGAAGGGTTGTGCGACTTCCGCAGGAGTATAGAATCAAAATACTACCCATATTACTATAAATCATAATAGACAATAGATATAAGTTGATGTTATTAAAATAACAATTCTGACAAAAGATTTCTAAATGTTCTAATAACTCTCTATATCATTAACATTTAATTTTAAGAAAGAAAAATCGAATTTTGAATACTAATATTTAACTATATTTAAATAGGTCTTTAAAACTAAAAAATATTCTTTCCGCCACACTTAAATCCTCTGTTATAATTTCAGCGTTTCCTAACATCTCCTGCTCGAAACCTATGTCCAAATCATAAGATGTAAGTGTTCTCTTTGGAAGTGCTACGGAAATTATATAGTTCCCTTGTGCATCGGGGGAAATTGAGATATTCTTTACCACTCCTATCAGCATTCCATATTGTTGGTACGGATAATTATCCACTTTAATCAATACTTTCTGTCCAGTTGTCACCTTTCCTGCATTTTGAGATGGAATTGAAAGCACCCCTAGTATATTTGGATTGGTTGTGGGTAATACGGAAAAAATAATATCACCACTGTTCACGTACTGATTAACGCCCCAATATTCTCCGAAGCTTACGATTCCTTTAGTTGAAGAGGAAAGCACATAATTTCTTTCCCAGTCTCCAATCGCCCTTTTTAAAGCATTGAATGATTGAGATAAATTCCTCAAGAATCTTGTATCATCTTCCTGACTATTGATGGCCGTAGTTTTAAGTTGCCGATTTGCCAAGGAAATGGCTTCTCGCATTTGTGATATAGAAATTGCCATCTCACTTAAACTTCTTTGGATTTGAATGGATTCCAATTCCTTTGCCTCATATTCCTGCTGAGAAATTACACCCTTCGTATAAAGTTGTTTATATCGGTCAAAATCTACTTGCTTTATCTTGGATTCCTGTTCCAATAGTAATTTTTGATTGATTTGGTCAACCAATCTAATTTTGATTTCAGACAATGATTCTTTATTTCCTCTAAGTTGGTTTCTATAGGGCTCAAGCTCTTGCAACAGCGAGTAGTCAACATAACTCTTTTCAAAATTACTGTAGGCGTTTTCTATATCGCCTAATAACAGATATGCGCTCTGCTGAATTGGAAATTCAAAATTCTTTAATTTAAAATCCAAGGTATCCATTATACCCTTCAAGTATTGAACGTCATCAAAGTCCGCGTTATTCTCAATAATGGCAAGAGTCTCACCAATATCTACCGTATCCCTGTCAGCGACAAATATTTTGTCAAGTTGTCCAGTATATCTAGCTATAACTTTTTCCGTTGGCTCCTCGGTAGTTATTAAGACTTTGGCGGATACAAAGTCGGGATATCTGATTATGAATGAAAGGGCGACCACGATAATAGTAAAAATAAAAATAAGGGTAATACCCCAACGTACTATCCAAGATGGCGGGTTTGTCAAGATTTCCTGTACTTCCTCAGATCTTAAGTTTAAATTGGTCTTTGTCGAGATTTCAGGCATCACTTTTACTTTTTATTGACTCCAACTGGAGTTGATTTTTTACCAAATTATAGTATATCCCACCTTTCGCTATTAAGGAATTATGATTGCCCACCTCCTTTATCCTTCCTGCATCCAGAACAACGATTTGATGTGCATTTTTAACCGTGCTAAGTCTGTGGGCTATTACAATAGCCGTTCTATTTGTAAAGAAAGAATCCAAGTTGTTCATTATTGTTCGCTCGTTCTTAGCGTCCAATGCTGACGTTGCTTCATCGAAAAATAAGAAATGAGGATTTTTGTAAACGGCGCGTGCTATAAATAAACGCTGTTTCTGTCCCGTACTAACCCCAATTCCTTCATTACCAATTTTTGTATTGAAGCCTAATGGCAACGATTTTATGAATTCATAAATATTGGCCACTCTTACAGCTTTTAAAAGAAGTTCTTCGTCTATACTGTCTGATCCAACTGCAATATTTCCTGCTATTGTATCATTAAATATATAACCCTCTTGCATGACCACGCCACAATTATACCTCCAAGTTTTGGGCGATATGTCCGAGAGATTGATGTCGCCGTAACTAATGGTGCCCATTTCAGGTTCATAGAACTTTAAAAGTATTTTCATAAGGGTTGTTTTGCCACTTCCACTGGCACCGACAATAGCTGTAGTCTTATTGGGGGGAATTAACATAGTTAACCCTTTTAGAACATTTTCATCACTACCGGCATATCTGAAGGTCAAATCCTTAATACTAATCCCAAGATTTAAATCTATCCTTGAAGTGTACATTCTTCCTTGTCTCTCCTCATCTTCCTTATCATGAATTTCTCCAAGTCTTTCTAAGCTAATCTTTGCATCTTGTGCCGCCCTGATAAAGCTAACTAGTTGGATGATTGGAGCATTTAACTGACCTATGATATATTGAATCGATAACATCATACCCAAGGTAATGGAGCCTTCAATGACCAATACTGCTGACATGAAAGTTATAAATATGTTCTTAGCTTCGTTAATGAAAGATGAGCCTACTTCCTGTGTCTGTTCCAAAGCAAGATTTTGCATGTTAACCTTAAACAACCGAGCCTGCACGAATTCCCATCCCCAACGTTTTTGTTTTTCTGCATTGTGCATTTTTATCTCCTGCATGCCACTAATTAATTCGATCACCGTACTTTGTTCCATGCTAAGCTGAGCAAATCGTTTGTGGTCTAATTCTTTTCTTCTCTTTAGGAAGAATAAAATCCAACCGACGTAGATAAGGCTTCCAATTGAAAATATTAAAAAAATAGAGAAATCATAATATATGAGAACAGCTCCGAACACGATTAAGTTTGCCAATGAAAATAGAGTACTCAAGGTTGACCCAGTTAGTAACTTTTCAATACGCGAATGATCACTTATCCGTTGCATTATATCACCCGTCATTCTCGTGTCAAAATAGGCAATAGGAAGATTCATTAATTTAATGAAAAAATCGGAAACAAGAGAAATGTTAATGCGAGTACTTAGGTGTAGTAAAATCCAGCTTCGAAATACCTCTACACTGGTGCGGCCTAAAAAAAGCATTATTTGTGCCAAAAGAATGAGATAAATAAAATTGATATCTTGGTTTTGAATACCGACATCGACAATGCTCTGGGTCAAAAAAGGAAAAATTAATTGTAGTAAGCTACCTACAACAAGCCCTATGCATAATTGTATTATGAGACCTTTATATTTAAACAAATATTGATATAGAAAGAGAAATGATCTTTTGTCCATATTCTCCCATTCCAAAGCTCTAAACTTAGGAGTCACATCCAGTAGAAGTGCAATTCCTTCTTTTGAGGCTTCAGTTGCATTATTACCTATCCAATTGGTTATAAACTCTTGCTTAGTATATGTAATAAGTCCATAAGCTGGATCGGATATATGAACCATATCGTTTTTTATTTTGTAAACAACCACAAAATGTACTTTATTCCAATGAACGATTAAAGGTAACGGAGCCTCTTTAAGCTTAATGAAATTCATTTTTAAGCTAAGAGATTTGAAACCTATAGCTTCCGCTGCATCACTTATTTTCATTAAATTACTACCTACACGAGTAGTTTCAGAAAGATTCCTGATTTCGCGCAGTGAGATAAGTTTGCCATAATGCTTTGAAATAATACGCAAACAGGTAGGACCGCAATCTTTTGAGTCAGGTTGACGATAGAAGGGAAATAATTTCTTCAAAAATGAATCAATTAAAATGAGTTCTAGGTATGGCTCCGGTTTAATGTTGTAAACAGCGTCATGCTGTAAAAAAAATACTGGTATATCAACTATAGTAGTATAGATACACCAGTATTACATAGTTAATAGCAATAATCTACGCTACTACCCTGTGCCCCGGCGCAATAAGAGGCTGCATTAGAACAGCTTGAAAAATTATACACTACTTGACTCCATGAAGCCGTGCACTTTAATGTTGCACCACCAAGAACTTTCTTTTGTTCGTTCTTGCTTAACTCAATACCTAGATTCAACTTTTTCATAAGAAATTAATTAAAAGGTTAATAATAAATTAAAATTAAGTCTTAAGTTAGTGAATTACCTTTAATTTTTAGAAGTAAATTCTTACAAATACCAAAATATTAACATATCAATGAATCAAGGCATAGTTAAGTAGAAGATTATCTCAATCAATCAAAAACAAAGTTATAGGTCAATGAGACAAGAGGGCTGTTCAGTATGGAAAGCTCGAAAGCGCCTAGGGGACTGTCTCCAAATATCTCACCGTTCTCTCCACCGTTCCTTTGGGTGTAATATATGCTATAGGGGTTCCTTCTTGCATATAGATTATAAACGGTAAAGGTCCAATCGCCGGACCATCTTTTGCTTTCGCTTTTAACCCCCCGTATATTCCAAGAAAAATCAAGTCGATGATATGTAGGTAACCTAGCGTTGTTCCTCTCCAAAAAAAGCGGTGTATCTATACCTTCGATTTCCACAACGCCATTGGGAGCGGTATAAGGTCTACCGGTCTGAGCAGTAAAATTAAAACTAAGAGTGTTATAAGGGTCGGACTCAATGTTCATCGTAGCGTTGAACACATGCGTTCTATCAAAATCGGAGGCATACCATTCATTGTTATTGATTCTATCCCCTGGCTTCTCTATTTGGGAGCGTAAACGACTTCTTGACCATGTATAGTTCATCCAACCGTTAATAGTGCCCTCTGGTTTTCTTAAGCTGAATT
>Ga0208903_1001152_pt1 | contig 15923 bp, 10 predicted proteins | sample AntAceMetag02UKJ_FD_184769 | JGI IMG/M metagenome (GOLD analysis project Ga0208903, IMG submission 184769) | Saline lake microbial communities from Ace Lake, Antarctica - Antarctic Ace Lake Metagenome 02UKJ (SPAdes) (version 2) | ecosystem: Environmental > Aquatic > Non-marine Saline and...
AGGCAATGGCACTCAACACATAGCTCAGGCAGCAAAGCTTGCCGTCGAGAGTGCTCCAGATAGCCAAGAAGCTTCAGAGGCATTGCCCGAAGCTGCTGCCAAAATCGTCGATAATCTTCCTTCCGCCCCGATAGATTCACGAGTCGCCTCAGTTGCAGAGATTCAGGAGCTCGTCAATGCGGGGGAAGCCTTTGTGCATGTTGAAATCAATGATGGCCGACTTGTTGGACTCGGAATAGCAACAGTTGGCAAGAGGCTGAACTGGAACGGCGAAGATCAAGATTCCGCTCTCGCGCTACTGGCGCATGGTGGCTTCGGCGGCTGGGATACCAAGGCTATGAGGAAAAAGCTTCACTCCATTGAGATCTGGCCAGAGGCAATTACAGATGACGCACTCTTGGTCAGCTACCTGGTCGACCCGATCAGCAAGGACCTGTATCCAGACTCAATCATCAGACAGTACGCCGGCATAGACGTCGTTCGGCAAGACCCAAATGAGTTGCTAAGCGAGTCGGATCCTTCACTGGACGCCTGGGTATACGCGGTTATCTGCGCAGTGCTGATTCCGCATCTAGAGGACACCGGGCAGCTCGGAATCTACCGAGATATAGAACTGCCCGCCAGCGAGGTTCTATCGAAGATGGAAATAACCGGAATCGCAATGGATTCCTCGGCGCTTCAGACCCAGTTCGATGAGCTGACCCTCGAGGTAGAACAAATCGCTAAACAGGCCTACGAAATCATTGGCCACGAAGTGAACCTAGCTAGCCCTAAGCAATTACAAGTAGTTCTCTTTGAAGAACTAGGCATGCAGGGGACAAAGGCACTGAAGACCGGCTACTCAACAAACGCCGAGGCCTTGAGCACTTTGTTCGAACAGACCGAGCACCCGTTTTTGGAGCGACTGCTTGCGCACCGAGACAGCACCAAGTTGCGCCAGATGACTGAGACTCTGCTAAAAGCCATAGAGGACGACGGACGAATTCATACAAATTACTCCCAGGTTGGGACCTCTACCGGCCGCCTCAGTAGCGAGAGTCCGAATCTACAAAACATACCGATCAAGACTGACCGTGGTCAGAGACTTCGAAGCGCCTTTGTTGCCGGGCCTGGATTTGAAACCTTGCTGACGGCCGACTACTCACAGATTGAAATGCGGATCATGGCTCACCTGTCTGAGGACGAGGGTCTTATCGAAGCGTTTCGAATTGGCGAAGACCTGCACAATTTTGTGGGAGCGCGTATGTATGGAGTGGAACCGGCTGAAGTCACCGGCGCAATGCGCTCCAAAGTAAAGGCCATGAGCTATGGCCTTGTCTACGGGCTGAGCGAGTTCGGCCTTGGCAGACAGCTAAGAATTCCTGGCAAAGAAGCTAAGCAGCTGATGTCCGATTATTTTGACCGCTTTGGAGGTGTAAAGCGCTATTTAGACACAGTTGTCCAACGCGCAAAGGCTCTTGGCCATACGACCACAGTTTATGGACGCCGTCGGCCATTTCCTGATCTCAACTCAAAGATATTCCAAGTAAGGGAAAACGCGAGACGCGCAGCACTTAACGCCCCTATTCAAGGGACAGCCGCAGACATCATGAAGCTCGCGATGATCGTCGTGAAGCAAAAAATGGATGCTCAAAAACTGACTTCTCAATTGCTGCTACAGGTCCATGACGAACTCGTATTTGCCGTTGCTCCTGGTGAACTCGAAACCCTTAGAGAGCTTGCGGTGAGCGCCATGCAGGAAGTCGTCACCCTCACCGTCCCGCTCGAGGTACATGTTGGCATTGGGGCCAATTGGGAGCTGGCGGGTCACTAGAAAAGGCGCTAGTATTGCTCCGGTGCCTCAGGGCACTTATCCTGTCCGTTCGTTGGGCCAAATAAACAGGTAATGAAATCATTATTTTTGGCGCAACCCGAGTAAACAAAGTGGAGTTACCACAAATATGGCATCCAAAGCAAGCGCAAAACCAGTACAGATAGCAGTAAACGACATCGGTTCAGAGGCAGATTTCCTAGCCGCAGTCGAAGCAACACTTAAATTCTTTAATGATGGAGATCTGATCTCCGGAACCGTAGTCAAGATTGACCGCGATGAAGTTCTCCTAGACGTTGGTTACAAAACCGAGGGTGTTATTCCCTCCAGAGAGCTATCAATCCGTCAAGACGCGGACCCAAATGACATTGTAAAAGTTGGCGATGCCATTGAGGCACTTGTTCTTCAGAAAGAAGACAAAGAAGGCCGTCTAATTCTTTCCAAGAAGCGCGCTCAGTACGAGCGAGCATGGGGCGATGTAGAGCGCATCAAGGAAGCTGATGGGGTTGTAACTGGAACCGTCATCGAAGTGGTTAAGGGTGGAGTCATCGTTGACATCGGCCTTCGTGGCTTCTTGCCCGCTTCGCTAATTGAACTCCGTCGTGTTCGCGACCTAGGCCCGTACCTCGGTACCGAGGTTGAGGCAAAGATCTTGGAACTAGACAAGAACCGCAACAACGTTGTCTTGTCAAGGCGAGCTCTTCTTGAGCAGAGCGAAAGCGAGAACCGCAGCACGTTCCTTAATGACCTAGTAAAGGGTCAGGTTCGGACTGGAGTTGTCTCGTCAATCGTGAATTTCGGTGCATTCATCGACCTTGGAGGAGTGGACGGACTAGTACACGTTTCCGAACTGAGCTGGAAGCACATCGAGCACGCCAGCGAGGTAGTAGAAGTTGGTCAGGAAGTCACCGTTGAGGTTCTAGAAGTAGACCAGGAGCGCGAGCGCGTTTCTCTGTCGCTGAAGGCCACGCAGGAAGACCCATGGCAGCTGTTCGCAAGAACTCATGCAATCGGCCAGTACATCCCGGGCAAGGTAACCAAGATTGTTCCATTCGGTGCCTTTGTTCGAGTTGCGGATGGCATCGAAGGCCTAGTTCACATCTCAGAGCTTTCCTCTAAGCACGTAGAGCACGCCGATCAGGTAGTGAGTGTGAATCAGGAAGTCTTCGTCAAGCTCATTGACATTGACCTAGAGCGTCGCAGAATCTCACTATCGCTCAAGCAGGCACTAGAAGAAGTAGAGAACGCTGGCACGGACTTCAACCCAGTGCTTTACGGCATGAGCGCCGACTACAACGACAAGGGCCAGTACCGTTACCCAGAGGGCTTCGACCCAGCTACCAGCGAGTGGCGCGAAGGCTTCGAAGAAGCTCGTGCCAAGTGGGAGACAGAGTACGCCGAGGCTAACGCCCGTTGGGAGCTACACAAGGTTCAAGCCAAGGCTGCTTTCGAGCACCTCGCTTCTATCCCAGACGGTGCTCCGGCACAGGAGGCTTCGGCCTCAAGCGGCGATTCAGTCGACCAGGGCACGCTAGCAGGCGACGAGTCATTGGCTGCCTTGAGGGACAAGCTAACAGGAGACAAGTAAACCTAGTCTTTTAGATGAGCGGGAACACCAACGGTGTTCCCGCTTTTTCTTTATCCTTATAACAATGCTTATTGCTTTGACTGGTGGAATTGGCTCGGGAAAATCTACCGTGGCTAGGCGTTGGGTTGCCCTCGGGGGAACAGAAATTGATGCCGACGTGTTGGCTAGACAAGTGGTTGAACCAGGAACAGCGGGCCTAGCGGAAGTTGTTAGAGCTTTCGGTACCGAGGTTCTGAACGAGAACAAGTCGCTCAACCGGAGTCAGCTGGCGAAAATTATCTTTGGTTCTCCAGAAAAAAGAGCTTCACTGCAGGCAATATTGCATCCACTAATTCAGGCCGAGGCAAAAAAACTGATTTCTGAAATCGAAGGTGTCATCATCTATACGATTCCTCTGCTCGTGGAGACAAATTCGCCTCTGACTTTTGACCGGATTGTTACCGTTAGTGCACCGGAGACTGTTCGCATTGAGCGGCTAGTGAAAGACCGTGGCATGACAGCGGATGAGGCTTGGTCAAGGATCGAGGCCCAGGCGACCGACGTGGAACGCGAATTATTGGCAGACACGGTTATTGAATCAGACTGCACTCTTGTTGATCTTCAATCAAGAGCGGATGCAGTGTTCGCCTCCTTCAAGAATTAGGCAAAAATGCAAGAAAATAGCAAACCATTTAAGGTCATAAGCCCATATACGCCCGCCGGTGATCAACCGACTGCAATTGCGGAGCTTACAAGCCGCCTAACTGCCGGTGAAAAAGACGTTGTTCTTTTGGGAGCAACTGGAACCGGAAAATCGGCGACCACTGCGTGGCTGATTGAGAAGCTTCAGCGCCCAACGTTGGTAATCGCTCACAATAAAACGCTGGCGGCTCAACTAGCCAGTGAGCTCAAGGAAATGTTCCCCGAGAATGCAGTTGAATATTTCGTTAGTTATTACGACTACTACCAACCCGAGGCGTATGTCCCACAGACTGACACCTTCATTGAGAAGGACTCGTCCATAAACGAGGAAGTTGAACGCCTTCGTTACTCGGCAACCATGTCATTGCTTTCCAGGAGAGATGTAATCGTGGTCGCAACAGTCTCTTGCATCTACGGCCTGGGCGCTCCGAAGGAGTACTTGGCACAATCTCTACCTCTCCAGGTGGGCCAACGTATTGACAGAGACGAACTGATTCGAGGGCTTGTTGCCATTCAATACCAGCGCAACGACATCGAGTTCACCCGAGGAAATTTCCGGGTGAAAGGTGACACCGTCGAAGTCATCGCGGTCTATGACGAAGAGGCAACTCGCATTGAGTTTTTTGGTGATGAAATTGAAAAGATTTATCGAATACATCCCCTCACCGGCGAGGTTCTTATGGAACGCCAAAGCGTTGCTATCTACCCGGCTTCCTACTACGTGGCGCCGGTAGAGCGAATGGGTAAGGCAGTTGAGGACATTGAAAACGAACTTGAAGTTCGCTACAAGGAGCTGGATTCTCAAGGCAAACTCCTTGAAGCGCAGCGAATCAAGATGCGAACAACATTTGACCTAGAAATGATTCGCGAACTCGGCTTTTGTTCCGGAATCGAGAACTACTCAAGACACATCGATCAGCGACTGCCAGGCGAAGCGCCGTCCTGCTTGCTGGATTACTTCCCAGAGGACTTCCTAACTGTGATCGACGAGTCGCACGCGACTGTGTCTCAGATTGGCGCAATGTACTTAGGTGACTCATCCAGGAAGAGGACACTGGTAGAGCATGGTTTTAGGCTGCCGTCGGCCCTTGATAATCGACCACTCAAATTCGAAGAGTTCCTGGAGCGCACGGGGCAGACTGTTTACCTATCCGCGACCCCGGCGAAATACGAGCTTGCCCTATCGGACGGTGTTGTAGAGCAGATCATTAGGCCAACCGGCCTCGTCGATCCTCAAATTATTGTTAAGCCAGCCAAGGGCCAGATCGACGACCTACTGGATGAAATTAGGACAAGAACCGAGCGCAACGAAAGAGTGCTAGTCACAACGCTGACCAAGCGGCTTGCCGAGGAGGTCACTGAGTACTACACCGAGATGGGGGTGCGCGTCCGATACCTCCACTCCGATGTTGACACTCTTCGTCGCGTCGAATTGCTAAGAGAGCTTCGTCAAGGCGTATTTGATGTGCTGGTGGGCATCAATCTACTTCGAGAGGGCCTTGACTTGCCGGAGGTTTCGTTAGTGGCAATTTTGGACGCAGATAAAGAGGGCTTTCTTCGTTCAACTACTTCGCTCATCCAAACAATCGGGCGTGCAGCAAGAAACGTAAACGGAGAAGTTCACATGTATGCCGACGTGATGACAGCCTCAATGACCAGAGCCATCGACGAGACAAATCGTCGTCGAGAGAAGCAAGTGGCCTATAACAAAAAAATGGGGGTTGACCCGCAACCGTTGCGCAAGAAAATCGCAGACATCACAGATTCCCTGCAGCGCGAAGAGGTGGACACGGAGCAGCTGATTAGGCAGATGAGGGAAATCTCAAACAAGAAAACAGCACGGCAAAAAACTAAAGGTCGTCCCGCAATTGGGGCTGACGGTCAGAAGCAAATCCTGGGAACTATCATCGAGCTGGATGTTCAGATGAAATCCGCCGCGAGTGAACTCAAGTTCGAACTGGCGGCGAGAATTCGCGACGAAATTTCGGAATTGAAAAAGGAGCTACGAGCTTTTGAGGCGGCAGGGCACGCCTAAACTTCTACAATGACGATTCAACAACCCAAAGGTCAAAAGCTCTCAATCAAGGGCGCACGAGTGCACAACCTTAAAAACCTTGACCTAGAGCTTCCTAGGGATTCCATGATCGTCTTTACCGGCCTAAGTGGCTCTGGTAAGTCATCGCTTGCATTTGACACAATTTTTGCCGAGGGACAGCGACGTTACGTCGAATCACTTAGCGCCTATGCAAGACAATTCCTAGGGCAAGTTGACAGGCCTGACGTTGATTTCATCGAAGGCCTTAGCCCGGCTGTCTCAATTGATCAGAAGTCAACTAACCGAAATCCCCGCTCTACCGTCGGAACAATCACGGAAATACACGACTACCTGAGGTTGCTGTGGGCCAGGATAGGCGTTCCTCACTGCCCTGTTTGCCGAGAGGTCATTTCGAAACAAACTCCACAGGCAATCGTTGATCAGCTCGTGGCAATGACCGAGGGCACAAGGTTCCAGCTGCTGTCACCGATCGTTGTGCAAAAAAAGGGTGAGTTTCAAGACTTATTTGCATCTCTTCAGGCTCAAGGCTACGCCCGAGCAGTAGTTGACGGCGAACAGGTCATACTCGCGGAAGCCAAGCCTCTGAAGAAGAGCTTCAAGCATGACATTTCAGTTGTCGTGGACAGGCTCGTCGTGAAGCCTGATGCCCAGTCGAGAATTACCGACTCGGTTGAAACCGCACTGAAGCTATCATCGGGTCGAATAGTCGTCGACTTCATTGACGATAAGACCCAACGCGTGTTCTCGGAGCACCTGAGCTGCCCAAACGAGCATGACCTTGTGCTCACAGAGATTGAACCCAGAACTTTTTCGTTTAATGCGCCATTCGGAGCATGTCCGGCCTGCACGGGACTGGGCACCAAAATGGCAGTGGATGCCGAATTAGTTATTGGAGATCCAGCAGCAAGCATTAAGGACGGAGTAATTCTGCCTTGGTCAACCCAAGGCAAGGGCCTCTACTCTTACTTCGTCCGGTTGCTGCAAGGGCTGGCTGACGATCTGGAGTTCGACCTAAAAACACCTTGGAAGAAACTACCTGCGGCCACGCAACAAGCAATTCTTCAGGGCAACGACTTTGAAGTTGAAGTGAAGTGGCGCTCGCGCTACGGACGAGAAATGCGCTACACCTCCGGCTTTGAAGGTGTTCTTCCCTACATCGAGCGTAAATACCTAGAGTCCGATAGTGATTGGGCTAGGAGCAAGTGGGCTGATTATCTTCGGGAAGTACCATGCCCAAGCTGCGACGGAGCCAGATTGCGCCCCGAAGTTTTGGCCGTAAAAGTCCACGGGAAATCAATTCACGACGTTGCTCAAATTTCGCTCGGCGATTCGCACGATTTTTTTGACTCGTTAAAACTGACCGAGCGAGAAGCAATCATTGCTGCTCAAGTGCTCAGGGAGATCAGAGCGAGACTTGACTTCCTGTTGGCAGTCGGGCTGGATTATTTATCCTTGGAGCGCGCCGCTGGTTCGCTATCTGGGGGAGAAGCTCAGCGAATAAGACTGGCAACCCAAATCGGTGCCGGCTTGACCGGAGTTCTTTACGTTTTGGACGAGCCATCAATCGGCCTTCATCAACGCGACAATCTGCGCTTGATTGAGACTCTGGAAAAACTTAGAGACTTGGGAAACACGTTGATCGTCGTGGAGCACGACGAGGACACAATCAAAGCAGCCAACTGGCTAGTCGACATCGGCCCCGGTGCCGGGGAAAACGGCGGTGAAGTAGTTCACTCAGGTAGCTACCAAAATCTTCTCAAAAATACAAATTCGATAACCGGCGATTACTTGTCCGGCAGAAGATCAATTGCTACCCCGAAAAAGAGGCGAAAGCCCAAAACCGAAGGCAAGCTGAAGGTGGTAGGCGCTCGAGAAAACAATCTGCAGAATGTGACCGTCAATTTCCCACTTGGGGTTATGACTGCTGTCACCGGTGTCAGTGGATCTGGCAAGTCCTCCTTGGTAAATGACGTTCTCTACGAGGTGCTCGCTCAGCAACTGAATCGAGCAAAATCTGTTGCCGGCAAGCACACGCGAATCGAAGGCGTGGAGCTTTTGGACAAGGTCGTCCACGTTGACCAAGCCCCGATTGGACGCACCCCAAGATCAAATCCTGCAACTTACACCGGCGTGTTTGACAACATAAGGAAGCTATTTGCTGACACCCAGGAGGCTAAGGTCAGAGGCTATCTTCAGGGACGGTTCTCTTTCAACGTGAAGGGTGGAAGGTGCGATAACTGCTCCGGAGACGGCACAATCAAGATTGAGATGAATTTCCTGCCCGATGTTTATGTGACCTGCGAGGACTGCAAGGGGGCTCGTTACAACAGGGAGACCCTGCAAGTTCTCTATAAGGGCAACTCGATCGGTGATGTTCTAAACATGCCAATCAGTGATGCTGCCGAATTCTTCGCGCCAATCAATTCGATAGCTAGATACCTAACGACACTTGTTGATGTTGGTTTAGGTTATGTTCGCCTCGGACAGAGCGCGACCACTTTGTCCGGAGGCGAAGCGCAGCGGGTAAAGCTGGCGACTGAACTTCAGAAGCGTTCAACAGGCAGGACAATTTACGTTCTGGATGAGCCCACTACTGGGTTGCACTTTGAAGATGTAAGCAAACTGCTGATGGTTCTAAATAACTTGGTCGACAAGGGAAACACTGCAATCGTCATCGAGCACAATCTTGATGTAATTAGATCTGCAGACTGGATCATTGACATGGGGCCAGAGGGCGGTTCCGGTGGCGGCATGGTCGTGGCAGAGGGCACCCCAGAACAGGTTGCGAAAAACCCGGCCAGCCACACCGGTAGGTTCTTGGCCGAGATCTTGTAATCATGGCGAATGAACTGAGCTTCCGACCCAAAACATCAGAAATCCCCAAGTTGCCTGGGGTCTACAGATTCTTGGACTCGGATGAACGTGTTTTATATGTCGGAAAGGCCAAAAACCTCAGGGCCAGGCTCTCAAATTACTTTGGTCCGCTGGACAGCCTTCACGAAAGAACCAGACGAATGCTCCTCAGAGCTAGCGATGTCAAATGGACAATAGTCGCAACCGAGTATGAAGCACTGCAACTTGAGTTCACTTGGATCAAGGAGTTTCAACCACCCTTCAACGTTCGCTTTCGGGACGACAAGTCTTACCCATACCTCGCGATTTCAATGGGAGAGACGGTTCCTAGGGCCTTCATCACAAGGAATCGAGACCTCAGGGGCGTCAAGTACTTCGGGCCATATACACAAAGCTGGGCAATCACGGACACTCTGGATTCACTACTAAAGGTCTATCCGGTCCGCAGCTGCTCCGCTGGGATTTTTCAAAGAGCTAAACGCTCTGGCAGGCCTTGCCTTCTGGCTGAACTTGGCAAGTGCTCGGCCCCTTGCGTGGATCGTATCTCGCAGCCTGAACACAAGGCATTAGCAAAAGAACTGGGTGACTTTATAGGGTCAGGAAACGACTCGCATGTGTCCAACCTGACCCTCAAAATGCAAGATGCGAGTCAGCAGGAGAATTACGAATTAGCTGCTCGATGTAGAGACGATATCGGAGCACTACAACGAGTGCTGGAAAAGTCGACGGTAGTTCTTGACGATCAGGTTGATGCCGACCTCATTGGTCTAAGTCGCGATGAGCTATCAGCAGCCGTGTCGATCTTTATGGTTAGAGGAGGGCGGATCCGCGGAAATCGGTCACTGGTCGTAGACCTGGAGCTAGATAGAACCAACGCCGAACTACTGGAGTATTTGCTACAAGAACTCTATTCAGCTGGGGGGAAAGCCGAGCCTCCTGAGGTTCCCAAACAGATCATGGTGACTGAGCTTCCTACAGACAAAGATGCCCTGGAGCTTTGGATGTCCGAAATTCGTGGCAAGGGTTGCAGCATCTCAGCCCCGAAGCGTGGCGACAAGTCTGCACTGCTTGCTACGGCGAGCCAGAATGCAGCTCATGCGCTTCAGAACTACAAGCTAAAGCGTGTTTCAGATTTCAGCGCCAGGGCCGGAGCACTCGCCGGGTTGCAGAAGGCTCTTGCGATGGAGAATGCTCCGCTAAGGATTGAGTGCTACGACATTTCCCATTTGTCCGGGACAAACACCGTGGGCTCAATGGTGGTGTTTGAGGATGGCCTTTCAAGAAAAGACCAGTATCGAAAATTTAACCTAGAAACTGCCGACGACACTGAGTCGGTATATCGGGTCCTTATGCGCAGGCTCAAATACTTAAAGACCGAAGAGCCCAACGAAAGATTCAGCTACAGGCCCGGGCTCCTAATTATTGATGGGGGGCTACCCCAACTTCATGCCGCTGAGCGAGCACTTAATGATTCTAAAATCCAGGGCCTCACAGTCGCGTCGTTGGCAAAACGGCTCGAGGAAGTATTCGTCTCTGGGCTGGATTACCCTCTTATTCTTCCGAGAACATCGGAGGAGTTATTTCTGCTCCAGCGAATTCGCGACGAGGCGCATCGCTTCGCACTAACAGCGCAACGCGCTGCTAGAAGTAAGTCGATCTCTTCGGTGTTGGTTGACATCCCCGGTTTGGGGGAGCAGAAGGCCAGATTGCTCCTTCGAAAGTTTGGATCTGTAAAGAGGCTGAAACTGGCAAGCGAGGCTGAAATTACTCAGCTCCCCGGATTTAGCCAGAGATTGGCGAATATTGTTATAGAACACTTGGCAGATTAATAAAAATGTCTTTTCGCGACACGCCGAAGCGGTAACCTTATTCTCGATGCTATGGAGGGTTGGATGGGGGCTTCAAATAAACCAGAACTGCTTGTTGTAACAGGCATGTCTGGTGCTGGACGTTCAACTACCGCTAACGCTTTGGAGGATCAGGGCTGGCATGTGATTGACAATCTTCCCCCCCAGTTGCTTTTTCCCATCAGTGATTTGTTCTCCGAAAGCACCGAGTCGCTAAGCAAGGTCGCGGTTGTGATGGACGTGCGGGGCGGGCAGTTCTTTCGGGCTCTCGAGCAAAATATTCAGAAGCTAAAGTCTCACGACATTAGTGTGCGGGTGCTGTTTTTGGAGGCGAATGATGCGGCGCTGGTAAAAAGATTTGAGTCAGTTAGAAGGCCTCACCCGCTTCAAGGCGAGGGCACCGTGCTGGATGGCATCGCTGCCGAAAGGACTCAGCTTTTGAGTCTGCGGGAAACTGCCGACATTGTTTTTGACACGTCAGATTCTAACGTTCACGAGCTGACAAACCGCGTCGCTGAAGCATTTGCGGGGCAATCGAAGGGTTTCAAAGTAAACCTGATGAGCTTCGGTTTCAAATATGGTTTGCCGGCAGACGCGGACATGGTCGCAGATGCAAGGTTTATCGCAAACCCTCACTGGCAAGAATCCCTGAGGGCCAAAACCGGAAATGACAGCGAAGTGGCTCACTATGTGCTTAGCCAACCTGGTGTCAAAGACTTTGAAGATAGCTACCTAGCAACCTTGAAGGTCGTGCTAGCTGGCTATCGAAGAGAAAATAAAAGGTTTGCAACGATTGCTATCGGCTGCACAGGCGGTAAGCATAGGTCGGTTGCGCTCACTAACGAAATAGCAGCGCGCCTCGCGGAGGACGCAGAAATACGAGTCGTCGTTTCTCATCGCGACTTAGGTAGGGAGTGATTATGGGACTTACTCAACAAATAAAGGAAGAACTTGCAAGAGTGCCGGTTCGAACAGGGTTGGAGCGCGCCGCAGAGCTCGCGACAGTTCTTCGTTTTTGTGGCGGACTGCAGCTTATTTCTGGACGAATAGCAATCGAAGTGGAGCTTGACTCTGCCGCTCTAGCTCGCAGGCTTGCCCGAGCGATTGCAGAGCTTTATGGCATTCAATCTGAACTAACCGTTGTCCAAGCAGGAGGCCTAAGAAAAACAAGCGGCTACCAAATCAGAGTCCTGAAAGATGGGGAGCTTTTAGCCAGGCAGACCGGTCTTATTGACAACCGCGGCAGGCCGGTTCGTGGTCTTCCAGCCACCCTAATTAGCTCGACATTAGATGAGGCAAGAGCTGTCTGGCGAGGGGCCTTCATGGCTCAAGGAATATTAACCGACCCCGGTCGATCAACCTCTCTGGAAGTCACCGCCCCAGGCAACGAGTCAGCGATGGCTCTGGTTGGAGTCGCCAGAAGATTGGGCGTAAGTGCAAAAGCAAGAGAAGTCAGAAATGTCTATCGGGTCGTTGTTAGAGATGGTGAAGGAATTTCTGAGTTACTCAGGCAGATGGGATGCACGGAGCAAGTCGAAAAATGGGATGAGCTTCGAAGTAGACGCGAAATCAGGGGTGTGGCTAACCGCTTAGCAAACTTTGACGATGCGAACCTCAGGAGAAGTGCACAAGCAGCAATTGCCGCTGGAGCCCGGGTTCAGCGTGCTCTAGAGATACTTGGCGATCAGGCTCCCGCACATCTAAAATACGCAGGAGAGCTTCGATTGCAGCATAAAGATGCCTCTTTGGATGAATTGGGGCATCTTGCAGTTCCTCCAATGACTAAAGATGCTGTTGCGGGACGAATTCGCAGATTGCTGGCTACCGCCGATAAGCGAGCTCAGGAGCTCGGTATTCCAGATACAGAATCGGTAATTGCTGATCTGATTTAGGAATGAAGCTACGATTAAAACTACGAATCCAATAAGAGAAAGTGATAAATCATGACCTACACACTTCCGGATCTCAATTATGACTACTCGGCTCTTGAGCCTCATATCTCAGCCAGAATCATGGAGTTACACCACTCCAAGCACCACCAGGCCTACGTCACAGGTGCTAACGCGGCGCTGGATGCAATGGCAGAGGCGCGAGCAAACGACAACTTTGCAACCCTTCCAAAGCTTCAAAAGGATCTTGCCTTCAACCTAGGTGGCCACGTAAACCACAGCATCTTCTGGAAAAACCTATCGGCTGAAGGTGGAGAAGCCTCCGGTGAGCTACTGGCAGCCATTGCCGAGTACTTCGGTTCGTACGAGGCGTTCACAAAGCACTTCACCGCAGCCGCCATGGGCATCCAGGGTTCCGGCTGGGCATACCTTGCTTGGGACAGCATGAGCAACCGAATTATTATTGGTCAGCTCTATGATCAGCAGGGTAACCTTCCGATGGGCAGCATCCCGCTACTAATGCTTGATATGTGGGAACACGCGTTCTATTTGGACTATGTCAACGTGAAGGCTGACTACATAAAGGCGTTCTGGAACATCGTCAACTGGAATGATGTGGCGACTCGCTTCTCCTCCGTTAAAGCGAACAGTTCCTCGCTGCTGCTAGGCTGACAAAGTCTGCCCAAAGGTGCTCGGGCTAAATTAATTTATTCGCTGACAAGTTTTGGAGTAGCCCCGTGACTCGTATTGGTATTAATGGTTTTGGACGAATTGGCCGAAACTATCTGCGCGCAGCACTCGCGCAAAATTCGGATCTTGAAATAGTCGCTGTAAACGATCTATCCGATCCTAAATCGCTTGCACACCTTCTGAAGTACGACTCAGTCGGAGGAAGACTTGACGCAGCAGTCTCTGTTGATGGAGACAGCATCGTTGTGAACGGTAAGTCGATAAAAGTTCTGGCCGAGCGCGATCCAGCCAAAATTGATTGGGCAGAACTCGGTGTGGAGGTTGTTATCGAGTCGACTGGCTTTTTCACAAATGCCGACGACGCTCGTAAGCACATTCAGGCCGGTGCCAAGAAGGTAATAATCTCGGCTCCTGCAACCGGGGAAGATGCAACCTTCGTAATCGGTGTCAACGAGCATCTTTACGAGCCTGACAACCACCACGTGATTTCCAATGCCTCTTGCACCACGAACTGCCTTGCGCCGCTGGCCAAGGTATTCATGGATAACTTTGGAATCAAAAACGGTCTGATGACCACAATTCACGCCTACACTGCAGATCAAAACCTGCAGGACGGCCCCCACCAGGATCTGAGACGCGCCCGGGCAGCGGCAATCAACATTGTTCCTTCTTCTACCGGTGCAGCGAAGGCCATAGGAATCGTTATCCCAGAGCTAAAGGGCAAGCTGGACGGCTTTGCTCTTCGTGTGCCGATCCCGACCGGTTCGATTACTGACCTGACTCTAGTTTCTGAAAAGACGGTCACCGTCGAAGACATCAACGCCGCTTACAAGAAGGCGGCAGAGGGTGAACTTAAGGGAATCCTGATGTATACCGAGGATCCAATTGTTTCCAGCGACATCGTTGGTGACCCTCACAGCTCGATCTACGACAGCGGTTTGGTGCGAGTTATCGACAACACCGTGAAGCTATCAAGCTGGTATGACAACGAGTGGGGTTACTCAAACCGTCTGGTTGAGCTGACTGCCCTGGTTGCGTCCAAGCTCTAATGCTTAGAACTCTCGACCACGCCGGAGATCTTCGAGCCAAGGCCGTGATACTGCGCTGCGACCTCAATGTGCCACTGTCCAATTCAGAAATCACTGATGACGGCCGAATTAGAGCGTCCCTGGCAACCATAAATCGGCTCACTGCCGCTGGTGCGAGGGTCATAGTGGCATCGCACCTAGGTCGTCCAAAGGCTCAGGAGACCGAGCTTTCACTTGCCCCAGTTGCAAAGCGACTTCAGGAGCTATTGGGTCAGGATGTAACGTTTTCTCCGGCAAGCACGGGAGGCCAAGCGAAAGCGCTGACCTCGTCCCTAAGAGACGGCGAGATAGCACTGCTTGAGAACCTGCGTTTCAACGCTGCGGAGACCTCCAGCGACCCACAGCAGCGCGCTGAGTTTGCCAGAGAGCTAGCCGCGATGGCCGACATCATGATTTCTGACGGTTTTGGCGTTGTTCACCGAAAGCAAGCCAGCGTTTATGAGCTCGCAGAACTCATACCTAGCTACGCAGGATTACTAATTGAGGCAGAGCTAAAAGTACTGAACCAACTAACAACAACTCCGTCCCGCCCCTACACGGTCGTCCTCGGCGGCTCTAAGGTCTCGGACAAACTTGCTGTTATCGGTCATCTGCTGCCAAAAGTAGACAGAGTGGCTATCGGCGGAGGTATGGTCTTCACCGTACTCAAGGCCATGGGCCATAACGTCGGCAAAAGTTTGCTTGAAGAAGATCAAGTGGAAACCACCGGAGCACTTCTCAAGCGGGCTGCCGACCTAGGCGTCCAAATTATCCTGCCGACAGATATAGAAATTGCAGCCAGTTTTTCAGCGGATGCCAGTCATAAAACCGTGCAGGCCGATGCGATCGAAGACTCTGAACTTGGCGCAGACGTTTTGGGGCTAGACATTGGTCCGGACAGCGCCAAAATCTTCGCCGAAGCCGTTTCAAGCTCCAAAACAGTCTTCTGGAACGGTCCAATGGGAGTATTCGAATTTCCAAACTTCGCCCATGGCACGAAAGCTGTGGCAGAAGCACTTACCAATGTGAACGGACTGTCGGTGGTCGGAGGCGGTGACTCTGCCGCCGCGGTCAGGGCACTTGGATTTGACGAGGCCAGCTTTGCTCACATTTCAACCGGTGGTGGTGCCAGCCTTGAGTATCTTGAAGGTAAGTCACTACCAGGACTGGAGGTCCTAAATGACTAACCGAATACCGCTGATTGCCGGCAATTGGAAAATGAACCTGGATCACCTTCAGGCAATTGCCTTGGTGCAAAAGCTCTCATGGACTCTGAATGACGCTGATCATGACTTTGGTGAGGTGGAAGTTGCAGTTTTCCCACCATTTACTGACCTGAGGAGTACTCAAACCCTTATTGATGCCGAGAAATTCGAAATAAAGCTGGGCGCTCAAGACATATCCCAGCATGCCTCCGGCGCCTACACTGGCGAAATATCAGG
>Ga0208903_1001156_pt1 | contig 15868 bp, 16 predicted proteins | sample AntAceMetag02UKJ_FD_184769 | JGI IMG/M metagenome (GOLD analysis project Ga0208903, IMG submission 184769) | Saline lake microbial communities from Ace Lake, Antarctica - Antarctic Ace Lake Metagenome 02UKJ (SPAdes) (version 2) | ecosystem: Environmental > Aquatic > Non-marine Saline and...
CAAAAGGTCGAAGAAATGAAAGTTTTTAGACCTTTTGTGCTTTTCTAAGATGACTCCCGACCTATTGGATTCTTACCGTTTGACAGTAATTAAATATTAATAATTTTGTAGATAATAGTATATCAACTTTTAATCCACATCCGAACATTTTGAATGAAGATGTGAAGTGGACAAACGATCCATTAGGTTCCTTTGTACTAATAAATATACCAGGCGATAAGGCCACGGTGGTTTGTTCTGACTTTGGTCCGACCAGTTGGACGTTTTCGACAGTAAAGGATGCCACAAATGCCTCATTCGGGCACCCTGTGAGTGGGAATAGAAAATTTGGGTATACGATTAACGCAGATGGTTCAATGGAAATATATACTAGAGGTGTTGATAGGCTTACTGGAGTTGCTGATGGTTTTGTGGGATTTGTATCTCAAGTTTTCGGTGGAGAAAAAATTCAGTTTGATGGAGCCGATGGCCTTTGGATAAGCCTACAAAATGGTTTAGTTAATTATATCAATACACTTGGAGGCTCTGCAGAAGTTATTGTCCCTACTATTAAAAGACCTAAATGGGCTGACGTTAAGGATGTTTTGTTAAAGAAAGCTAATCAAATTAACTGTGAATAGTATAAAAATAAGAAAAGTATATGTCAGAGCCTTTCTTGTATTTGGCTTTTTACTTCTTGATGGATATCAACATGCTTTTGTGGACGGCTATTTAAGTAAACTTTATGAACCTGTCCGAATTTATGAAAAAATCAAACTAGTTTTCTTGGGGGCCTTTATGGTATCATTTTATGAGTTCTTTTTTATCTTCTATGTTGTTTTGTTTCTGTATCTTTTTTCGAAATTTAACACTAAAAGCAATTATTTGAGTTTATTAAATAAGAAGGTTGAAAGAGGCATTAAGTTAGTAATTGTTATATTCTTAATGTCAGGTTTAAGTTATTTCACCTATTATGTTTTAGATATTGGAATAGATTATAGGAAGGATCTTGTTTTCTATGAGCATATGTTTTCTTCTGTTCTATTTGGAGTTGGATGGCTCCTAGTAGATTGGAGATATATGGCTATTAAATCCTGAGAAATGCGGTAAAGACAAAATTTAATTTCTTTCCCCTTGCCGAATCTCCGCTAGGGACTCTAGGGTATTACTTATATAGATTAATACACTTGAAATTCTTACCTTGAGCAAATGGTGGCTATAAAGGTAAAAAGAGATGAAAGGGATGCCTTGTTTTTTGTCACCTTCACTTGCTATAAATGGCTAGCATTGTTTGAAGAAACCAATTTGTATGATAACATCTATAAGTGGTTTGCTTACATGGAGTCCCAAGGCATTAAGACGGCAGGTTATGTTATCATGCGGATGGCCGCCCCGCCTAATCATCTCAATTGTATGATTTATCTTCCAGCAGATTCCAAAGGCTTAGATATAGTGATCGGAAACGGTAAAAGGTTTCTCGCTTATGAAATAGTAAAACGTTTAAAAGAGCAAAAAGACGTTGAAACGTTAGAACTACTCGAAAACACGTCACTTCCAGAGAAAAGAAAAATGGAAATATTCATAATGCCTTTCACCCTTCTTTTGATGCCCAATTGTGTTTATCTGAAAAGTTTACATTGATAAAGCTTAAATACATGCATCTAAATCCACTAAGTGGCAAATGGAAGTTGGCCGAAGGTTTTCTTGAGTATGAACATTCATCTGCAAGATATTAGGAGTTAAATGAAGCAGATAAAAGAATTAAGACTTGACATTATAAAACGTTTATAGGGTGAAATTGAAATACCGCAGAGTCCCTAAAGGAGACTCGGCTGAGGAAAATCTAACTATTCCCAATAAGCATAGACCTCATTTTTAACGGCTTGCCATTGGTTGTCCTTAAGTTGGGTCATGGTTCTTTTTAACGGCCTGTTTTCCTTCCCCTAGCAGAGTCTCCGTCAGGGACTCTGCAATAGCTGTAGACGCTATATTTCAAGGACGCTGGCCGATATTGGTAAGGCCCAAGATATTCTAGAAGATATAAAAACAGCAGGACTAACAGCCACAGACGGGTTAGTCTCTTATAAACAAGACACTTACATGACAGAAAGCACCATGCAAACCCTATGGAATAGCTGGGGTGGTGGTACGGCTCCTAGAATGGTGAATGGAGAAATGGTTAGCTTTACGCCAAGTGGTGGAGATGGATCGGCTTTTCTTAGGATTGGGGATGGCAATACATGTCCAACCAACATTCCCCTCAGCCGAGTCTCGCTTGCGGACTCTGCTTTTCTTCTATTTAAATACGGTATTTTTAGCTTATGGCATCTAAGGTAAAACGAGATGAAAAGGAAGCACTGTTTTTTGTAACGTTTACTTGTTTTAAGTGGTTACCACTATTTGATTTATTTTCCCTCAGCGGAGTCTCCGTCAGGGACTCTGCTGGCTTCTTATATACTCACGTTCCTGTAACGATAATTAGTGGATCCACTCCTAGTGTTTACCCAGACGACCCAATTGATTATCTAGATCACGCAAGCCACGGAGGTAAAGGTGATGCTGGGTCCTGTTCAACAAAAACCGAAGAAGAAAATTATGTGACGCTACCAAAAGTGCCCTTCAGAAGACTTTAGGAACAATTAAAGTAGATAACTGCCAACAATATGAGTTGCTGACAACCCTTGTTGACGATATGCTTAAAAATCATTTATCTCCGGCGGTGGCAGGCAAAGTAGAAGTAAATAATGATATATCAGGGTCGTTTGTTGACTATCAAGCAGCGGCCGCTCAGGCGGAAACAGACCCTTCTTCTGATGAACTTGAAGATGCTGCCTGTGATTTAATTAGTTTCAGCAGTTCAGGGCTAAGTATAGCAGAACAAGCCGCCTTTAATCAAGAAATAGCAGATTTCTTCAAAAACAATGAAGAAATTGTTAAACAAGAAGTTTTAGGATTATATGACGCTTTGAAGGGCCTTTATGAAAACTGTACACCTGGGCCAGGAAGTCCTTGTTACACAGGCGGCGATGGGCCAGATATTTTGGATGACATAAAAAGTGCAGGACTAACCGCTAACAATGAAGTGTTCTCTTATAACCAAGACACTTACATGACAGAAAGTACCATGCAAACCCTTTGGAATAGCTGGGGCGGTGGCACGATACCTAGAATAGTTAATTGGAAAACGGTTAGTTTCCGTCCTAGTTCTGGTGAAAATGAGGCTTTATTAAGGATTGAGAATGGAGTGTGTGTAACGAATATTTTCGAACTTAATACCAGAATTATTAACACCCTTTCAAATGATTGTCTAAAGAGAGTTTATTCAGATTTAATGGATAAAAATATCTCTAATGAAATAAAAAGAATATTCAATGAAGTTTTTGAAGATGGGACTAAATTCAACGTTACATTTAAAGATGATTTGCCTGAAAGTGGCAATCTTGGAGAAACCTCAATCATTTCTATGGGAAAAGATGGCGAGAATTTAATTGCTTTGGATGTGGAGATAAATTTGAATGCCTCCACCCTAAGCAATTACTCCAAGGAGTACATGGCATTTGCATTCATTCATGAAATGCTACATGCTTATTATGACTCAAAGCCAGAATTGTTTCCGCCCGGTGATTTAAATGACCCAGAAGTTGTACATCACATTAATATGTTAAGCCAATATCTAGAACAAACAGCTCAATTTATTAATGGCTTATACGGTACGGATATACAAGATATGAAGATGCTAGCTTTGGGTGCTCTTAAAGATCAAGTATTAGCAAATCCAAATGATGTTATTTATAATTCCTTAAAACTTGATTTAGATTTTACAGATGCTCAAATAAGTGCAGCTATATCTAATTATATAAGCGGTGGCCATAGATGCAACTAAATAAGATATGAAAATAAAAACTTTCCTAATTAGCACATTGCTTACGGTTACTTGCATATCTATTTCGAAAGCTCAAGAATGCAAAAACATACAGGAGTTGTCAAGTCAAATAAAAACCGAAGTCGTAAAAGAGTTTTCTAAACTAGATAGTTTATACTTGACTTTCTTTGTTCAATACAAGATAGATTCTCGCGGTAAGATAAATTCAGTGTGGATTAATAGCATTGATGTTATAAATACAGATTTCGACAAGTATATAATTTCCGCAAAAGGAGAGCCTTTAAAACTTCTATATAGATTTTATAAAAATGAAAATGAGATTAGAAAAATGATTTATAAGATTTATGCCAACCCTTCTTTGGAAACTTGTGATAAAAAGTATAAAAAAGGATACTACTTGCAACCAATTGTTGTAAACCTTAAAAGTTCAAATCAATTTTCTAATTATGAAAACCAACAAAAAGCCTTATCCGAATTAGCTAGTCTTAAAACTACAAAGCACAAAATTTTGCCGCTACTTTTGATTAAAAGAAAGTGTAAAAATTGCCTGTAGAATATATATATCCCGCTGTGCGAGGTCTTTTTGACCTCGTGCTTTCATTTGTAGGTCTTCAGACCGGTTTAAACAAAGGTGTTTTATTCCAGAGTGAGAACGCAATAACTTTCAAGGAAACCTACTGAGCATACCTCTTTTCGTTTAATATTCTTTACTTTAGATAATGGGGCAACAGCAAACGAAAAGCGGTTATTTAATACGTGAGCAAGGTGCTATTCATTTTCTAACATTAACCGTGGTTGATTTCCCCAAAGCCGAGTCTCACTTTGTCGCATTCCTCCACTCCGGCGAGACTTGGCTGTCAGGAAAAAGAGCATATTAGTTGAAAATACCATCGAGTCGGCTCTGGCGAGACTCGGCTAGAGGGATATTTTCCCTGTTTCTGTCATCAAGCATTAGCAGCTGAAATCTGCTATTATTAGCGGTGTTTCATTAAATTGTGCTTCTATAGTTAGCTCTTGCTTCAATCTTGCGAGTGTCGGACTATTTATTAACCCTATAGAAGAATGACTGAAAAGGATAACACATACGATGCAATTGTCATAGGTTCTGGGATTTCGGGTGGTTGGGCTGCCAAGGAATTATGCGAGAAAGGACTTAAAACGCTGGTATTAGAACGAGGTAGAAATGTGGAACATTTGAAAGATTACCCCACCGCCACCAAAGCCCCATGGGACTTTAAATATAGAGGCGGTATGAGTAAAGCCTTTGTAGATGAAAACCCTTTGATTACAAAAGCCGCTGGTTTTGGGGCAGATACGGCTCATTTTTTCATTGAGGATGCAGACCATCCTTATGTGCAAGAAAAACCCTTTGATTGGATTAGAGGATATCAGGTAGGAGGGAAGTCTTTAACCTGGGGGCGAGCTTGCCAGCGATGGAGCGATAACGAGTTTAAAGCACCACATAAATTTGGGTATGGTATAAAATGGCCGATTGGCTATGATGATATAGCTCCGTGGTATTCGCATGTAGAAAAATTTGTGGGCGTTTGTGGGCATAAAGACGGCATAGAAGCCATGCCAGACGGGGAGTTTTTGCCACCTTTTGATTTTAATTGTGTAGAGCAGCATGTAAGCGATAAATTAAAGGAACATTATCCAGATAGGCATTTAGTGCAAGGCCGCTGGGCACAGCTTACCGAACCACAAGAAATACATTTAGAGCAAGGCCGCGGGAAGTGCCAAGCTCGTAATTTATGTATGCGAGGATGTCCCTACGGCGGGTACTTTAGTTCAGTTTCTTCCACATTGCCTTGGGCAGATAAAACAGGAAACTTGACGATTCACCCCTTTTCTGTAGTGCATTCAATCATCTATGACGAAGCCACAGGAAAAGCATCTGGTGTAAAGGTGATAGATACCGAAACCAAAGAGGAGATAATTTTCAATGCCCGCATCATTTTTGTGAATGCCTCAGCCTTGAATACTAATTTGATATTATTGAATTCCACCTCAAAACGTTTCCCAAACGGTCTTGGGAACGATAATGGCTTATTGGGCAAATTCATTTGCTTTCATATATATAGAGGGCATTCGGGCGGGAAAATGGAGGGTTTTGAGGATAAATATTACTTTGGAAGAAACCCTTCAGAACCCATTTTGGCCAATTTTAGAAACTTGAAAGAGAAGGACATGGATTTTGTGGGAGGCTATACTGTGTTTTCAGGAGCCTATCGACTAATAAAAAACAAATTGGGCGATAACGAAGTGCAGTTTGGTGCGGACTATAAAGAGGCTTTATCTGAACCAGGCGATTGGCGTGTGTACATGTATATGCAGGGAGAAACTATCCCGAAAGAAACCAACCGGGTCTATTTAAGCAAAGACCAAAAAGACCAATGGGGTATTCCGCTGTTAGTCACCGATGTAGACTACGACGAAAACGACGACAAAATGGTGGCAGATTTTCTGACTCAAAGCAGAGAAATGCTGGAAAAAGTGGGCTGCATTGATATTCAAACAGAAGACAATAAACAGCCTCCTGGCCTAGATATCCATGAAATGGGCGGTGTTAGAATGGGTAAAAGCGAAAAGACATCATTACTAAATGAGCATAATCAATTGCATTTATGCAAAAACGTTTTCGTGACAGATGGGGCTTGCATGACCAGTACTGGAAACCAAAGCCCCTCTATTCTTTACATGGCTTTAACGGCCAGAGCCGCTGCGTTTGCAGCTGAAGAATTTAAAAAAGGTAATTTATAGAGCTTGCATTAGAAGGGCAAATTAACAATTAAGGACAACTACATGCCCAACTTGTATTTGCGGCCACATCCCAGCCAAAACTTGTTGTACGTGTTGCAGCACCGGCAGTATCTCGCGTGTATGAGCAATAACATGCTTTTTGGAAATTAATACCAATACTTTCATTAGGTTGCGACCCATCAGAATTACTAAATGAGAAAGAAGTAACTATACAATTTTCATATCTTACTTTATGGTCTATGACATATTTAGAATTGCTATACTTTAAGTGGAAAACCTCAATGTAGGAGATATGATTTCCTGTAGCTACATAGGATCTGATTTTAGCTGAATTAACATCTGACTTCCTACTGAAAGCAAGGTCTTGGAAATTAGCACTTCCAGCTCCACCTCCTCCTCCGATATGTGTTGTAGATGAGTTTGACGAACCTTCAGAAATAGATTCTACATTTAGACCTTTTGAAATACCATCACCCATGGCAGGTCCTTCGATAGTAGTTGCTGGGTCAAATTCTATAACTAATCCAGATAAGTCCATGTCCATGGCTGGGCTTCCTGTATTAAGATAAGCAGTGGTTTGAATAGTGCCGTCTGGAAATTTTATGCCGCCGCTACTTGAGAAAATAATTCCGTTAACTTCAAGCTCAGGAACTGGAGCCATAGAAACGCCTTTTGTTTCTTGAGCAAAAAGAATGGTTGTACTAAGGCATAAAAAGACTATGCTAGTTTTTATAAATGTAGTTTTCATGGGTAATTTTTTAATAAACAGCGAAAATAGCGATTCTGTATCAAACCTTCAATTTTTTTAATACTCCCTCATTTCGATTCGAACATGGAGTTAAAATGGGAATTCAGCACTTTATCAATTCTTATACTCATTAAAACGCTCTTTATTATTTGGGTTGGATCCACCCATGTGAAGTAGATACGGAAATCTACCAGTGGCTACAGTATAAGTACCCGTGCTCCCCCTAGCCGAGTCTCACTTTGTGGACTCTGCGACATTCCTCCTCTGGTGAGACTCGGCCAGAGGGAATTTTTTTATCAAAGGAGGCAACAGGCTCTTTCTATTCAACAACCTCATGATTTTCAATCAAGCTAAAGTTTGAAAAGCAGCTACCCTGAAATAATGTATAGGGTCAAGGGTTATTCTTTGCTTGTCTTTTTACAAGAAAACCAAACAGAACCAAAAATGTAAAGCATTAAAACAGGTAAAAGCATCATACCCCAGACAAAGGCTTTGCCGGTGTGGGCGTATGAGCCGCCACTAAACTTAAAAATGACTTGTCCTAATACAAAAAGCGAAAGTGCGGTAAAAGTCATCAAAGCAATTTTGGCCCATGTTTTATCCAGATTGATTTCTAAGAAATAGGCAATTCCAAAACAAAGGCCAAGTGTAAGAAGAACGGTGATTAGAGCATTTGGAAAATTCTTAATCATACCATATTTAAAAACGAAAACCCCTAATTTTCCAATCAGGTTAGGGTGGCTGATTAAATAAGCATCTGTTATTCCCAAGATTAGTAAAGCAGGTAATAATTTAAGTTTTGACATTTTCTACAGGTTAAATCTATCCGGCACGAATAGATTTAGGAGAACGAGTATTTCAAACAATTAGTATGAGCATCAGTGTTCCTTTAAATCTTGAAAATAATGAACACTTGGTAGTAGCTCTGCTCTTCTAGGTCCGTGCCCTAGGTTTGGTGTTTGTCGGTCTCCGCCCTCCACATGGAGCATCTATTTCCCTTAACAGGGTCTCACTCGTGGACTCTACGGCAATGCATACGACGAAATAGTCTAACATATCTTATGCCATCCGTTGTTATATGAGGCCTTGTTTTTAGCAGCATTCACAGGTCTCAAACAATTATTCTTGTCTAAGGTCTTCAGCGTAAGAAAAGTCATACTTAAGACAAAGGCGGCGTCAAACATCCTCCGCCCAAAAGAAAAACACAATCACTTCCCGTCCTCAATGGAGAAGCGGGCTTTGAGTAGTATTTTTGCACAAATCATTCATTGATGAACAGATACTAAATGAAGACCTATTTTTTACAAGTCAAAGACATTGTTCAAGAAACAAGTGACGCCATCACCATTGAATTTTGGCATCCGCTTGCAGAGCAAATCAAATATAAAGCAGGTCAGTTTCTGACCTTAATTGTTCCAGCAGATGAAGGAAAAAAAGTCAGGAGGAGCTATTCCATGTCTTCGTCTCCACATGCAGATACGGCCGTGGCGGTTACCATTAAGAGGGTAGAAGGCGGCTTGGTTTCTAACTATCTCTGTGATAATATAAAAACAGGGGATTTTATAGAGGCCGTAGAACCTATGGGTCATTTTGTGGTAGAGCCTAAAGCCGAGAACGAAAGACATTTAGTACTCATAGGAGCGGGCAGTGGTATTACACCGCTGATGTCTATGCTAAAGACTACGCTAAAAATGGAGCCTAAATCTAAGGTGACCTTAGTTTATGGAAACAGAACGGTAGATAAGATCATATTCAGGAAGGCATTAATGATGCTTGAGGCACAGTATGCCGACAGATTACAAGTAGCCAAATTACTAACTCAGCCAGACGACAACTGGGCCGGAGAAAGAGGCAGAATTACAAAGGCCAACATCGTGATGATTTTGAAAGAACGTAATGTTCACTTTAAGAGTGAGGAGTTTTATTTATGTGGGCCTTCAGAGATGATGGACGATGTGGTTTCTGCTTTAGGTATGTTTGATGTTCCTGAGGAAAGAATACATAGAGAGAGCTTTAATGCTCCTATGATGGGAGAAAATGAGCCCGAAATAGAAGACGAAGGCTTAAAGAAGCAAGAAGTCACTGTTAATTATGATGGAGATACTTTCACTTTTAATGTGGAGCCACATCAATCGATACTTGAAGCGGCTTTGGAGCAGGAAATTGATTTACCGTATTCTTGTCAGGCAGGAATGTGTACGGCATGCTTAGGAAAGTGCATCACTGGCAAAGTTATAATGGACGAAGACGATGGCTTAACAGAAGCTGAAATAAAGGATGGTTTTGTACTAACCTGCGTAGGTCATCCTACCACAGAGGGCGTAACTATAGAAATAGAATAAAAAAAAGACTTTGGAAGCGGGTCCAAAGTCTTTTTTGCCCTAGTCATAAGGAGTATATGGCTTAAAGCTTACAACCTAAGACCTAAACTAAAGACATTAGCATTAATCGGGTTATTGTCGTTAAACATAGGAACGCCATCATATTTGGCGAATAGTCTTACGTCTCCTCTGCCCAATTCGGCCATTAAACCATAGTTGAACTTGCGAAGATTATAGTCATTCTTTTCTTTAGATTTCGCGTCGTTTGCCTCCTGAATCTTTTGATAACTGTTGATTCGAACACCAGCATAGGCACCAATGCCTAGCCTGAAGTTGCTTTCTTTAAAACCAAATTGAAGCATGACTGGTAGGTTTAAGGAGTTCACCACCAGTTTTGATTTTTGTACTGGAGAATCCAGTAAATCAAAGTCTGTGATACCATCAAACTCGAAGTATTGTTCATCATGCTGCATCATGAAGTTGTTCCAGGCCAACTCTAAACCGGTGCCCAAGGCCACATCTATCTGTCTTCCTGTGAGTAGTCTGTGATTTTTTCTCCACTGAAGAGCCACATACCTAGATTGCCAAGTATTGAGATCGGGCATATCCACGGCTTTGTCAAAACTATTGATGGCCAGCACAAGGCCAAAATCTTTTTTGCTAAACATACTGGAAGACTTCCTGTTCTTGGACCCATGATCATGGTTTTTCTGGCGTTCACTATCGTAGTGTTCATAGCCGTCTTTGTAGTCTTGTGCAATAGCGGTTGTTAGGCCTAAGGATAAAAATGTAATTGTTAAGTTTTTAAATAGCTTTTTCATAATCTTTATTTAATAATAGTGTTCGGAGCCTAGATGTGAGGATTTAGGACGTGGTTGCATTAGATTAGAAAGTTTTTGGCTGGGAGAAACTAGAAAGAGAACTTAAAGACATAGAGAAATGTGAGGCATAGCACAAAAAAAGAGAAGCCTATGGGCTTCTCTTCGTGAAAATAGTGTGAGTCTAATGGATTAGAAACAAAGGCTAGCAGCTCCTAAAAGGCCTGCGTCATTGGCTAGTGTCGCTCGCTTTACTTGTAGGCCATCTTTATAGTAGTCGGTTAGCCAGAAATCCAATTGACGATTTACAGCTGGTAATATGTAATCAAAAGAGGCAGAAAGTCCACCACCAATAAGTGTGGTTTTTATATCTAAAATACGAATCATAGAAACCATTCCATCTCCTAATAGAGTTCCTACTTCGTCAAAAACGGCTAAGGCCAGCATGTCTCCGTCACTAGCCCCGGCTACTAAACCAGTGGTAGAAATGCTTCCATCAGCAGGAAGTGAAGTATCTCCTTTCCAAGTGGCTCTCATGTCTGTGGCTAGGTTTAAAAGCTCTACTTTTCCAATATTACGCTCTAAAACTCTATTATGCTTTGACGGCATGTGGCCGGGCTCCATAGCATTACCATAACCACCTTTAAATACTTGTTTGTCTATAATAGCCGCTCCGCCTACTCCTGTTCCTAACGTCACGAAAATATAGTCTTCTGGAAGATTCTCTTCACCGAAGTAGTATTCTCCCAATGCAGCTGCGTTGGCATCATTTTCTAAGAAAAAGTCTTTACCTGCAAACCTCTCCTTTAGCTGAGGTATTACCGGGAGTCCATTAATTTCAGGAATGGCAGTAATTTCTATAAGGTTCTGGCGGTCACGCGTGATAAGACCGGGTACGCCAATGCCGCACTTTTTTACTTCAGGGTTCTCTTTTAATTGAACGGATATAGCATCGCCGAGTCGTTCCACAAAGTGGCCCGAACTTCTCCAACGCCCTGTGTCGTGGCTATTAAAATTGGTAATATTACCCGTTTCGGATTCTACGATACCCATTTTTACATTTGTTCCACCGATATCAATACCAAGATATTCTGCCATTTAATCTTAAAATTTTATAAATAAATGAGGACAAATATAAATCAAACTATAGTTTAGACAAATAGTATTGACAAGACTTCTTGAAAAGAATTAAAATCAATAAAGCACTAATTAAAAAAACTAATTAACTGGACTCGCTAATTTCATCTATCAGTTGGAGCAACTCTAGTCTACCAAGGCCTCTTTCTGATGAAGTGATATAATGTTCGGGAAGTATTTCCCAGGTTTCAGACAAAGCCATTTTGAAATCATTGACGTTTTTTTGTCCTTTAAGGGGTTTTACTTTGTCCCATTTAGTAAAGACCAGCTTAAAAGGAATGCCTTTCGTTCCGAGTCTATAAACAAATTCTAAGTCAATTTTTTGTGGTGGGATTCTACAATCAATCAGAACAAATACGTAGAGGAGGTTTTCTCTTTCCTCCATGTAATCCCAAGTCATTTTTTCCCACTTTGCTTTTTCCTTAATAGGAACTTTAGCGAAACCATAGCCAGGTAAATCCACCAAATACCAATGATCTTCAATTAGGAAATGGTTAATAAGTTGTGTTTTCCCAGGTGTAGAGGAGGTTTTGGCCAACCTTTTTACACCCGTAAGCATATTGATAAGCGATGACTTACCCACATTAGAACGACCAATGAAGGCTAATTCTGGCTTATTGGGAGGAGGGCATTGGCTCACTACGGAAGCACTTTTTACAAATTCAGCTTTTAATGGACGCATGTTATTGGCAGTTTGGGCAGCGGCCCTCTATGAGTAAATTTATTTCTTCTCTTTTATAACCTGTAGGAAGGCTTATGATAGGAATATGAACGCTATTAATGCAGGTGGTATCTCCACAAATGTTGCATTTAAAATGCACATGGTCATGGCTATGTGTTTCAGAAGAGCATTCGTTTTGGCACAGGGCATATCTAGAGCCTCCGTCAGCGTCTAAAATACGATGAATAATACCTTTTTCTACAAAGGCTTTGAGTGTTCTGTATATCGTTACACGGTCATATTTATCATCAATTTTAGACTCTAGGTCACTATGAGAAAGAGCCGTGGTACTGGTGGTAAAGGCTTGTAGCACCTCCTGTCGGCAGTCTGTATGCCGAAGGTTAAAGGATTTAAGTGAAATAGTTATGCTCATAGTGCAGTACTATTGAAGTTATTTTGTTCCATTTGAAGGCTCACCAAATTTGAATAAATTCCTTCAGGATTCAAAATAAGAGATTCGTGCTTGCCCTGTTCTACTACTTTACCTTCTAGTATGACGTAAATGCAATCCACGTTTTTAATAGTGCCCAGCCTATGAGCAATAATAATTGTGGTTCTGTCTTTCATAAGTTCATTTAATGCATCTTTCACTAAATACTCTGATTCTGAGTCCAAGGCACTTGTGGCTTCGTCTAGGAGTAAAATGGCGGGGTCTTTTAGAATTGCTCTGGCTATCGCAATTCGCTGTCGCTGGCCTCCGGATAGTTTAATGCCCCTTTCGCCAACAACGGTTTTCAGTCCTTCTGGGAATTTATCAATAAATTCGATGGCATTAGCTCTTTGGGCTGCTAGCAATACTTCTTCGGTCGTTGCCTCTAAATTTCCATAAATGATGTTTTCTTCAATAGTGCCACCAAACAGAATAACTTCCTGGGGTACAATGGCCATGTTTTGGCGTAAATCAGTGACATCTTCCTCTTTAATGTTTACACCGTCAATGGTTATTTCGCCGCTATCTACTTCGTAGAATCGCATAAGCAATTGCACAACAGTAGATTTTCCTGCTCCGCTTTGACCAACTAGGGCAATCTTTTCGCCAGGTTTTATCCTTAAGGAAAAGTCTTTGAAGATAGGCAAGTCCTCTCGGGAAGGATACGAAAAGGAAACTTTGTTATAGACTATATCCCCTTTTATGCGTTTATTTTTTCGTGTTCTGTATATTTCTACTTCAGATTTCTCACCTAATATTTCTAGAATACGTTCTGAGGCTCCTACGCTTCCCTGAATCTGTGAATAGATATCGCCCAAACCATTAACAGAGGCTCCAATAAAAGCGGTATAAAAAAGAAAAGACATTAAGTCGGCAAGCTCAATAGCCCCTTGCTCTACCAGGCCGCCACCGTACCAAACCACCAACATAATTCCTCCAAATAAACCAACGATGGTGAAACTGATAAATCCACCTCGGAAAATAGCAGCTCTGATGGTGAGCACAACGAGCTCGGCCATTGTTTTGCCGTATTTATCGGCCTCTATTTTTTCATTGGTAAAACCTTTTACCACAGAAATGGATTGTAGTGTTTCGGAAACCATGGCATTGGACTCTGCCAGTTTCTCCTGAGTTTTTTTGGCTAAAACCCTGATGTATTTCCCAAAAACAAATGCGGCGATAACAACAACAGGAAACGTAAGTAGCATGAAAACCGTCAATTTCCACGAAATATATAGAATGATGGCCGTTCCAACGATTAGGGTAACTATTTGCCTGAATAGCTCAGCTAGCGTCAAGGAAAGAATTGCCTGAAAAGCAGCTACGTCGGCAGTTATTCTACTGATTAAATCACCCACTCTGTTTTTCTCATAAAAAGGAATGGGCAAGCTTATGAGCTTATTGAATACTTTTTTTCGAATATCCGCGGCTACATTTTGACTAACATACGAAAACACATAAACACGTAAGAAAGAAAAGATTCCCTGAAGAATAAGGATTACCCCGAAGAAAAGTACGATTTGATTGAGGGTGTAGTCAGAATTTCCTTCAATAACTCTGGTTACCTCTCCTATAAGACTGGGGAAAGTAAGGGTAGTGCTGGTAGAGACAACAAGAAAGATAAGGCCCAGAATAAAAGTCCACTTGTAGGGCAAAACAAACTTTCCGAGTTCTAAGGCTTTTTTGAAGCCTTCTTTATTAAACTTTTTGCTTTTTGCTTTGTCTTTAAAACTACTGTCCTCCATTTACTCTTCTTCTACAATGCCGCGGTATTTAGAAAGCCTCAAGATTTTTTGGGCATTTTCTAACTGCATGAATTCTTTAAACGAGACGTCTGGGTTTTCCGTTCGGAACTTGTCTGCGATTCGCCAGCCAAGCCATTGAGCAATCCTTCCAGGGCAACTAGGGCCAATCTCGGACGTTGTAGGTCTTTCCCCCAGATACTTCTCTTTGACACGAGGATTCTGCTCATAGAGAAGCTTTTTGTCAACGAAGTGAGCCCAAATCAAATCTTGTGCATACCAGTTACTTTGTAAGGAGCTATCGGGCATTGCAATGATTAATGAATCTGCTACGCAAGGTAACATAGTCTTTGTAAACTCAAAAGACTTCCCTAAGTATATCATGTTAGTGAGCATGTCGCTTGCATTTGTAGACGAAATATAGCTTTGCCCAAGGAGCCGTATGATAGACGGGACTATATATTCCTTTTGATAACGACTTAAAATATAAGCAGGCTGGTCTGGACGGTAGGTGCCACTTGGCCCCATGAAAGCTTCAAGAGCAATGATAATCAGAGAGTCGGAAACGAAAATGTCATTTTCTAAGCCAGTAAATGTGGCATAGACCTTAGGCGGATCAAATGAGGGATATGTTTTCTGGATTTCTGAGAAAGCGTTAGTTAATTCTTTTCTAAGCTCAGACAATTCTCCAAATGTGCTATCTACTTCCTGATAAAAGGCTTTTGTGCTAGGATGCGAAATGATGTAATAAAGGTGATTGACAAAAGCGGTATCGTCTGGAAAAGCTCGATACAGGTTTCGGCTATACCATGAGTTTTTCTCCAAAAAGGTTTCTAAGTCAGCTTTTGACTCCATGGCCATAAGGGTTCTGTCAAGCCTTTCAATAGGCACAAGATCTGACGTAGTGGTCTCTGACTTTTCTTGGCCACAGTTCCAAAGAATAAGAGCTAGAAAGCAAAAAAGAAAGTACTTCATATAAAGCGTTTTTATCTTAATTATGGGGACAAAGCTAGGAAAAATATCACTTGTGGAAGTTCTCGAATTGGAAGTAAATGGTTTTGTGATTTGGAAAAATGAACAGCGTTCATTTTATTTGCAGCGTTAACTATAAATACGTCGTATTAAATGGGTGTTGCTGATAGAAAAGAAAGGGAGAGGGCAAAGTTGAGAACTAAAATCTTAGAGGCGGCCAAAAAGCTGTTTTTGGAGGAGGGTTTTGAAAAAACCAGTATCAGGAATATAGCGGAGCTCATAGAATATAGCCCAGGCACCATATATCTATACTTTAAAGACAAGAATGAACTACTATTTGAACTTCATGTAGAA
>Ga0208903_1001159_pt1 | contig 15856 bp, 15 predicted proteins | sample AntAceMetag02UKJ_FD_184769 | JGI IMG/M metagenome (GOLD analysis project Ga0208903, IMG submission 184769) | Saline lake microbial communities from Ace Lake, Antarctica - Antarctic Ace Lake Metagenome 02UKJ (SPAdes) (version 2) | ecosystem: Environmental > Aquatic > Non-marine Saline and...
TATACCCCCTAAATCTTCAAATGCTAGGCTCGGGGTGGGCGTAGTACCATATACAAAACCGAGTTCAGCTAGCTCTCCCGCCAATGTAGAAAGTCCGAGTGGCTCGCCAAGAAATAACAACCTACCTTCAAAGCTTGCCGAAGTATTGCTGATATCGGTCACTTTGTCAACCTTAAAGTTCAATTCATTTTTTTGCCATGCCAAGAAGGGATAGCCCAAATTTTTATCGGGATTAATGCGCCATATTTCATCTGCGTAGGTTGCGCTATCATTCTCTTGAAAGAGGCTCCAAGTATTATAGGTGCTTGTATTGGTCATTTTGAAGGTAGTTTTACCTTCACCTCCAATTTGGTTTCCAGAACAGCCTATCAGGAAACTTTCTTTTATACCTGTGGTTTCCTCATCCCAAAAGGAGTTGCTAATTTTTGGAAAGGAGGTGCCACTATCAACACCATTGCGCACCAGCCCACCTATATTGCAATCTTCCGGCAAGGTTCCTATGGCGTAGCTGTTTTCTATTTGAAACTGCGGATTATACGAACCAATTAACCCCCCTGCGGCACCAAAAGACCCAATTTGAAGACTTACGGCGGAATAACTGTTAATTAGCTTTCCCGTTTCTGTAACACCGCCAAACTGAAACGGAATTCTACCTATTAATCCGCCAACAGCGCTACTAGCAATTATACTGCCGGTGGCAAAACTCTCGGTAACCGTAGTTAGCTCGGCATATCCAACCAAGGCACCCACGTTTGAGACACCCGGCGCTTCTATAGTAATGTTCTCTATGCCCAATTTTGAAATGGTAGCACTATTGGTCCAACCAAAAAAACCACTATGCGAAGCAAAATCGCGGTCGTCGTTGATATAAAGGTTACGGATTACATGGCCGTCCCCTAAATACGTACCTGTAAACTTATTTGAAAAATCACTGCCTATTGAGGAAAAGCCTTTACCGTTGTTCCACGTTTTAGTTTCGGTGGCGTCTATATCTGCAGTCTGTTTAATAATAGCCCCCCAAACTTCTGGAGTTTCAGAAAGCCATCTTAGATCGGCTAAACTGGCAATTAAATAAGGATCACCTTCCGTACCCGATCCCGCTGCTGGCGGTCTGGATACCCCAGGTTTGGGGTTGCCGGAGGGTGTAGCGCCAATTTCATCATAGGTAAAACCTACTAAATAGGGGTAAGAAACAAAAGCCCCTTCCTCTATGGCCCAAACGGCGTCAACTCCTTCAAAGTCCCAATTTGTGAAATTCGTTTTATCCTTCATTTGGGCGGTAGTGAGGGGGGTACCAGGTTGCGAAGCCCCCGTAACAGGTATGCCCGTCGCATATGGATCCCAATAACTATTTGTTACGGTACCTGAATTATTATTTCCTAACAGTCCTCCACTATTATCAGTGGCGGTTATGAAACCCGTTGCATAAGAATTAACTATTTCTCCTTTTTCAAGATCGCCAACCAATCCTCCAACTTTTTTAGAACCTGTTACCGTACTATTAGCATAGGAGTTGACCACTTTACACGGTGAATTATCAGGTGTGCCATTATATTTCTCAAGAAGCCCTACCAAACCACCTACGGCGCTCCCAATAGCTCTAACACTACCTGATGCAAAGGAGTTACTGATTTCAGAAGGTGCGGAAATACTTTCAAAGAGACCTACTAGACCACCCACTACTTTCTCCCCAGCAACACTGGCGATAACATAAGAATTAGAAATTGTACTGGCTGCTAACCTACCTGCAAGGCCACCAACGTTTTCGCTTATTCCTGTTATCGTTCCTGAAACCTTGCAATTGGTAATGGTTCCTACACCATTACCAATTAACCCACCTACATTAGTTTTTCCGGATATGCTTACCTGGCTTAACGCTATATTTTTTAAAACCGCCACTGAGCCAAATCCAAAAAAACCAACGGCATCGTCAGCGGGTCTATTACTGGTTAGATTTGATATCACAAAATCCTGACCATTGTAGACGCCAGAAAATTGGGTAAAATTATTTCCAATAGGCGAAAATCCCATAGGTTGGTCAGGAGTATTGACGTCATTATCATGATCACCTATATTCCAATTTTTAGTTTCTGTGGCGTCTATATTGGCGGTTTGTTTAAAATAAAGACCTTCTGCCCAAAGCATTTGTGTCTCCGAGAGGTGTCTTAAATCCTCTAAGTCTTCAATTAAAAATGGGTTCGTTTCCGTACCATTGCCCTCCAATGTTATAACCGCAGAAAGTTCTAAGGCTGGTATGGGATTTACGGATGGTTCTAAAAGACGTTCGTCGTACACCATATTCTTTAAATAAGGATACGAACTATATACGCCTTCCTCTATTTTCCATACCGCATCTTCGCCCTCAAAATCGAAACCTGTGAAGTTCGCTTTTATTTTCATTTCCGAGGTCCTTAAACCAGCGCTGAATCCTGCGGCCTCCCCATCTACATACACATCATTCTCCGTAAACCCAGCATACGTGGAACCGTATGCCCCTCCTTTGTTATTGCCTTGCTGTGCTATATTACCTGCAGCATACACCCTAGCCACCGTACCTTTTTCCGCCCATCCTGCTATACCGCCATAAACTTGGTTGGCACTAACGGCCACCATGGCATAACTATCTTCCAGCTTAAAATTTATCCCGTTATTACCTCCTTCTCCAAACCCAAAAATCCCACCAGCATCTTGATTGGCTGTAAGATTTCCGTCTACAAAAACCTGTATTACCTGGCCACCTTTCAAATTACCTATAAGACCACCCACTACATCACCACCTTGAATAGCAACATTTTTTACTCCCAAATTTTTTATCGTACCAGTCAACACCCCGAAAAAGCCAATATTCCTCTGTTCCCGCCTGTTAATGTTCAGCCCAATTACCGTATGGTATTTTCCATCATAGTTGCCGTCAAAAGTGTTGGTTTGGCTCCCAATAGGTGAAAAACCCTCGAGCACCGCATCATCGCTTTCATCATCGTTCCACGTTTTAGTTTCAGTAGCATCTATGTTGGCGGTTTGCTCAAAATAAAGCCCTTCCGCCCAAAGCATTTGTGTCTCCGAGAGGTATTTTAGGTCTTCCAAATCTTCTATCAAAAATGGGGTCGTTTCCGTACCATTGCCAAGCAAGGGGAAATCAGCAACGCGGGTTAGACCAGGAATAGGATTTACAGCAGGTTCTTGTAAACGCTCATCATATGTAAAACCTACCAAATAGGGGTAAGAAACAAAAGCACCTTGCTCCATTTTCCATAGCGCATCACCGCCATCAAAAGGCCAATCGATAAAGTTCACTTTATTCTTCATTTGGTCAGTAGTGAGGCCAGTACCTCCTTTACTCTGGACATTCTGCGAGGTATTACCCGTTCGATAACTATTTGTAATAGTCCCAGTATTGAAACCTACCAAGCCACCATGAAAGTCATTATGACCACTACCGACTAGCCCTGTAGCGTAGGATGTAGTAATTGTACCTGTATTTTCGCCAACTAAACCACCTAGGGAATCAGCAAATAAATCTGTTGCCCCTACAATTCCTAACGCATACGTACTATTTAAGACCCCAGTATTTGTATTTGTGCCCACAAGACCCCCAACAACACCGCTGATGGCGCTTACATTACCAACCGAATAGGACTTTGAAAGTTTTGAAACATTCCTGCCCACAAGACCCCCCACAGACTGGCGACCTGAAACCTGAACATTAGCGGCAGATGTGGTAACTTCTCCCGAATTATATCCTAAGAGCCCCCCGATGTTATCACCGTTCTCTAAAGGAGGACCAACGAAACCACCCCCAGAACCAATACTTACAGTACCTGTTACCGTTCCAGTAATGAAGCAACTGGTAACCGTCCCTAAATTATTGCTCCCTATCAGTCCCCCAAAATTATTTCTCCCAGTTACGGCAACATCTACCAAACGTACCTTCTCAATGGTAGTAATGTCCGCAGTTTTGCCAAAAAAACCAATATCATCAACTGTTTCGCGAACTATCGTAAGCTTTATAAGACTATAATCTGCTCCTTTATAAGTACCCGTAAACGGCACACTACTGCTCCCGATGGGCGAAAAGCCTTTGGCATCGTTCCATGTATTGGTTTCTGTGGCGTCTATGTCTGCGGTTTGTAAAAAGTACTTATCCCATACCGTTGTAGTTTCGGACAACCAACGTAAATGCGCTAAACTGGATATTTGATAAGGATTTACTTCAGAGCCATCTCCTAAGGTAGGTGTCTGGGCAACAGTCTCGGATATTCCCGCGCTCAATTTTGGAAATGTCGCCCTCATTGTGGTGGTACCCCAAAAAATTAGTGCCATTATTAATGCTACTACTATTGTGGGTCTTAATTTACTACTCTTCATTTTCGTACTCGCTTTTATATTATGACTACCCATACAATACCATCTACCCATGTAGATATTTGCAGGCTTTGGACAATGATTTGCAAAGTTGAAGAATCAGTATGAAAAAAAACCCACCCTTTAGGGGGGGGATTTTTAAGAAAACAATGATTTTGTTTTACGCAAACTCACCTTTTTATAATGATTTGAAATGCATAACATTACATTTTAGCGTACCCCTTTCGCTTACTTTTAATTCAGATAGTATGTATTGCTATTTGAATAGTCTTAAATTCCATTTGTAAGGTCATTTTTTTATAAATATGGAAAATACAAACCCATACCTATCAAAAGAAGGGAGATAGTGTAAGCGATCTAGAAAAAAAATTAAATATTACCATAATACACGTCAGGTTAATACACAGCACCATACATTTATGTTAGCTTCCAAGACAACAAACCAAAAACTTAAAACAAGCCGTCTCAATCATCAAAAACCCCTTTTTAGGGTCAAAAAGGTGGGGGTTTAGGGAGGGGATTTAGCTATTGGGCATGAAGTTCCCGGTTCCCTTTAGTATTATTGTGGTACAATACAAATCAAATTATAACATCATGTACAAAAGAACACTTATTTTTTATCTACTTTTTATCCTGCTCGCGGCATGTACCCCTGAGGACGGCACCGACGGCCTGGACGGAAGCGATGGCACAAATGGTGCCGATGGCACCAACGGAACCTCTATAGCCATGGCCACACTGCCCGTGGGCGACGGCTGTAACAAGCTCGTCTTCTTTGGCGATACCAATGCCAACGGGCAGCAAGATACAGGGGAAGGCACCATATCCGAACTACAGGTATGCGATGGCACCAACGGCACCAACGGTATAAACGGGGCGGACGGTGAAAACGGCATTTCCGTTAGGGCACTTACCCAGGACAGCGATACCTGCGACAACGGCGGAACCCGCTACACCCTGTACCTGGACGCCAACGCCAGCGGAACCCGCGAAGAAAACGAGCCCGTACTCTCCAATAACGATATCTGTAACGGTACTGACGGACAGAACGGAAACGATGGAACCAACGGAAGCGATGGTACAAACGGCGGCTCCACGGCACTGGTACTAACAAGCTTTGCCCCTACTCTAGCTTGCCCCACGGGCGGCGTTACTGTTACCCTGTTCAACGATACCAATACCAACGGTACGCAAGACAATGGGGAAACTACCGTTAATACAACCAACGTATGCCTGTTCACAACCGATACCGATGGTGACGGCGTAGCCGATGTACTGGACCTATGCCCCAATACACCAGCCGATACCGATGTGAACGACAGCGGATGCCCCTTTATCTTCCTTGCGGAGAACGGGGTTACGCTAAGGGCGGCCGACTATGCCGAGGCCCAAGACTACCTATTTAAAAACATTAATTATACCGTAGTAGCAAACAAGGAAGAGCTGGAGGCTATAAGGGATACCGAAGGAGCGGACCTTAGTACCGTTGTTACAACCAATGTTACCGATATGAATAGTCTTTTTTTCGATAAACAAACTTTCAATCAAGATATTTCTTCTTGGGATACTTCTAATGTAACCGATATGGATTATTTATTTGAAAACGCTAGAGCATTTAATCAAGACATTGGTAGCTGGGATACTTCTAATGTAACTAATATGGAAGGAATGTTCTTTGATGCTATTGAATTTGACCAGAATATTGGTAGCTGGGACACCTCTAAAGTATTCACTATGCAGTTTATGTTCATTTACGCAGAAGATTTTAACGGAGAGATTGGAAACTGGGATACCTCGAATGTCAAGTACATGAATAGCATGTTCCAAAACGCAACTGCCTTTAACCAAGATATCGGAAGATGGGATACCTCGAATGTGGAAAATATGGATCGCATGTTCGGAGAAGCAACCGCATTTAACCAGAACATTGGAGAATGGGATATTTCTAAAGTTACAAAAATCCAAAATATGTTCAAAGGAGCCAGTTCCTTTAATAAATACATTGGGGACTGGGATACCTCGAATGTCAAGTACATGAATAGCATGTTCCAAAACGCAACTGCCTTTAACCAAGATATCGGAAGATGGGATACCTCGAATGTCAAGTACATGTATAGCATGTTCCAAAACGCAACTGCCTTTAACCAAGATATCGGAAGATGGGATACCTCTAAGGTAACCGATATCGTCTTTATGTTTAAAGACGCCGAACTATTTAACCAAGACCTTTCTAGGTGGTGCGTTTCTCAAATTCCCAACAAACCTATATATTTCGATACAGATTCAGGGCTTAGTACAGAACAGCTACCTAAATGGGGAGTAAGCTGTACCCTACCCTAAGCGGACCAGACAATCCGCTGCCAGGATCATAAAATACCAGCGGTTTTCTTAAAAAAGGGACGGCCCATACCATTGGAGCCGTTCCTTTTTAATTTTTCTTGGTTGTGTTTTAACCTTGACAGCGTGTAGTTAGCAGTCGCAGTTCGCAATTCGCAATTCGCAATTCGCAATTCGCAATTCGCAATTCGCAATTCGCAATTCGCAATTCGCAATTCGCAATTTAAAGGAAAAAAAGAACTTGTCAACCATTCGGCATAGTTAAAAATAGCTTGATATAAAATTGGGTTTCCCTAAAATTATAAAGGGCCTGTTCCAGATCGTCTGTCCTGTACGTTTACAGATTATCGGCTCCATTTTTTGTACCATGGAGAATGTTTTAAGGATTCGTTAGGACACTATGCCGTAATCCCTTGAGGTAAATATAGTAATGAACTAGCAGATGATTTAAGCATATTTTCCCATTTCGGGAAATTTTAACTTTTATTATTTCCCGTTTCGGGAAATAATAAATACCTTTATTTTAAGGTATTCATATTGGTCATGAGAATTTATTCGAAAAGCACTTTAATTGAATTCTGGAAAAAGAACCCAAAATCGGAAAAACAGTTAAGGGCTTTTTACAGTATTATAAAGAACACTGAGTTTAAAAATTCTAACGAGGTGATTGCTTTGTTCAACACTGCAGATGTTGTTAAAGGTGGTAAAATAATATTCAATGTTTGTCGTAACGATTTTAGATTGATCGTTAAGTTCAATTATCAGAAAAATGCGGCATTTATAAGGTTTATTGGCACACACAAAGAGTATGATAAATTGAACATAGAAAGCCTTTAGTTAAATAATAACCTTTATAGTTCAAACTATAACAAAAAACTGTTAGCCTTATGGAAATTAAAATCATCAAATCCGAAAACCAGTACAGACAGTACTTGGAACGATTCAATAAAATATTCGACGCAGAAGAAGGAACACCTGAATCTGATGAGTTTGACTTATTGGCATTGGTAATGGAAAAATATGAGAATGAACATTACCAAATAGAAGAGCCACATCCTTTGGAAGCAATCAGATTTATGATGGAGCAGAATGGAATTAGCGAAGGTGATTTAGGTAAGATTATAAATAGTAGGTCCCGGGTGTCCGAACTTTTCAGTGGAACTAGAAAATTGACACTAAACCATATTAGGGCTATAAATAAAAGATTACACGTGCCAGCTGATATATTGATAAAAGATTACGAAGTTGGAGAAACACATCACGGTTTGTAGGCCTAGAATATCAAATATAACTCTAATATACTTTTAATTGCTTACTAAAGGCTTATCGTGTAAAGTTCAAATAAATAATGAAAAATTGAGTAGCGTTTTTAAATTTCGAATCGAGTTGGAAGGTAGTAATCCCAAAATATGGCGGGAATTTCTTGTGCCATCTGATATCACTTTCTACAGGCTTCACCATATCGTTCAAATTATTATGGGGTGGGAGAACTATCACCTATATGAATTTACTATTGACAGCTATCGTATCGGCCAACAATTTGAGGACGATGGATTTAATGGCCCCCATGAGGTAATCGATTCCCAAAGGATACAAATCGGTGACGTTCTAATATCCAAAGAACAAAACTTACACTATTTATATGATTTCGGGGATTACTGGGAGCATTCCCTGACACTGGAGATGATCATAGATGACCTGACAATTCCATTTCCGGTCTGCTGTGCAGGCGAGCGGGGCTGTCCCCCAGAGGATGTTGGTGGTTTAATAGGTTTTTATGATTTTTTGAAGATTATGGGCAAGCCTAAGCACTCTGAATATAAAGAGTTCAAAGAATGGGTAAAAAGTAAGCTCGTCGCTATCGACGGCAAATATGATTCTCAAAAATTTCACATCGAAAAAGTAAATTGGGTATTGTTCCAACTAGATCTTTATATCAAGGAATGGGAGAGTGAAGGAAACGAAGAGTAGAAGTTCAAAAAAACGTAGGTGGCTGTTGCAGAACTCCGATAAATATCGATTTTCACTTCTATAAATGTGCGAAAATTCGTAAATTAAAGGTATGCAAGGCAGAAAGAATTATACCGAAAAACTCTTCCTCAGCTTCCGGTTATCGGACCGGATTCCAAAGGAAAATCTCTATAGAAGACTTCGTGAAACGCTTGACCTAAGTTTTCTTTATAAGGAAACGAAGGAACTTTATGGTAAGACCGGCAACCCCTCTATCGATCCCGTGGTCTTTTTTAAGCTGTTGATCACGGGATACCTTGAGAACATAACCTCCGACCGGAAACTGGTGGAACATTGCTGCATGCGAATGGACGTGCTCTACTTTCTGGGTTATGACATAGACGAAGATCTACCATGGCATTCAACGATTAGCAGGACGAGGCAACTTTACCCGGCATCCCTTTTTGAAGCATTGTTCAACAAGGTATTCGCCCTGTGCGTCGACAGCGGGATGGTATCCGGCCATACCCAGGCGGTGGATTCTGCCCCGATAAAGGCGAACGCATCCATGGAAAGCGTAGTGCCGAAAATGCCGGCGACCCCCATGGACGAACACTTTAAAAAGGTGTCGGAAGAAAATCAAGAAACTGCGAAAAAGCATTCAGGAACCGTATCGCCCGCGCGTGTCTCCGCTCCCGAGCACGAGCTGAAGCGCGTAGCGAAACACCACCGAAACTTAAGGGACAGTCCGGTACGCCCTGCCGGTGCGTCCCACAAAAAAGCAAGGCTGCTCAGCAACAAGACGCACTATAATCCCCACGACCCGGATGCCCGTATATCGGTAAAGCCGGGCAAGGCCAGAAAGCTGAACTACCATTGCAGTATGGCGGTAGATACCGCGGAAGGGGTCATTTCGCATATCCAAGCCGACTTTGCCGATGGCAGGGACAGCCAGTACCTGATCGATATTAGCCTCCAGGTCCAGGACCGTTTAAGGAAGAACGAGCTTGTAATGACAGATCTGCTAGCGGACGCAGGTTATTCCAATGGCGCCAACTACGATTTTCTCGAACAAAGGAAGGTTGCCGGGTGGATACCCGTCTTCGGGAGATATAAACCTGAAATAAAGGGTTTTCCCTACAACAGGGAAAAGGACGAATATAGATGCCCGATGAACAGGCCCTTGCCCTTCAAGGGATTCCATACCAACCGGGACGGTAGCGTACTGAAAAGCTACTGGGCAGCGCCGAAGGATTGCAAGGTCTGCCCCATGAAATCCCAATGCGTGCCAAATTCAAAATGCAAAAAAATCTCCAAAACGATCTATGACGAACAATACTTGAGGGCCTACGCCCGACAGCACAGTGACAGGGGCAAGCGGATGAAAAAGATTAGACAAAGTACGGTGGAGCCAGTGTTCGGCAGCCTGACACAGTTCTACGGCCTACGGAAAATAGGAGTACTGGGCAAGGCCGGTGCACATAAGGTCATGCTCATGGCCGCGATCGCCTTCAACCTGAAAAAATACCTGAAGAAAGGGGGAGTGAAACCCTCCATTGGTATTTTCAGTACGGTTATGGATACCTTCCGAGCCTGTCTGAACATTTTTCTCGGGCAGATCCAACTAAGACCCGTTTTCCAAAAGGTTCCGTAAAAACAGCCTGCCTGGGTCAATATCTTACGCACAGAGCACTTCTGCAACGGCCACGTAGGTTACTACTTTCGTTATCAAAGTCTCAACAGTTAATAATTTGCAAGTGAGTAGATAATACGCTATATTGCATCAATATTAATACCATTTAGCTTTATGTCAACAATAAGAAAATCAATCACATTCACCCAACAACAAGATTTGTGGATCAAGCAACAAATTGAGAAGGGAGATTATACAAACGATAGTGAATATTTACGTGATTTGGTACGTAGAGACCAAGCAGAACAACAAAAATTGGATGAACTTCGCTCAGCCCTTCAAGAGGGACTTGATAGTGGCATAAGCGATAAGACTGTTGATGACATTTGGAGGGAAGCGGAGGAGCGACACACCAAAGAGAATGCGTGAATTTCAACTAAGTAAAACTGCAGAATCGGATATTTCCTTAATCGCCGACTATACCATATTTAAATTCGGCATTGGTCAAGCAAGAAAATATCGAAATGGACTTATTGATACGTTTAATCGGTTAGCACTAAATCCTAAATTGGGACGAGCTTTTATGATGCCCTATAATGTCGGGTTAAAAAGATATCGATATGAAGCCCATATGGTTTTTTATAAAGAAACAAGTACCGGTATCCTAATTGTACGTGTACTTGGTGGTATGATGGACTTTAAAAGGCATTTATAAAGTTCAAATAAAGGATAGTCAATCTACATTTCAATTCTTTTAATTCCTTTTCTGATAATATTATTTAGTTAAATTATACAAATATGACAATATTTTTGTAAATTAGTAGTTCAAATAAGTGTTAGTTGTCCATGACATACATCTATGATTTAGCGAGTAGTGACCTAATCGAAGCTGAAATTGTCCTGGCTTCGGGCAAGTTGCCACTTAAAAAAGACGGATGGAATTTTGATTGGAACAAGCTAGTAAAGGAAAAAAATAGTAAAATCTATGTGTTGCGATTAAAAAATGCACCATTTACCATTGAAGGGATGGTTCAATTAAAAATCGAAAATGGAATGCTTATTATGGAGGTCATCGAAAATGCCCCACATAATTACGGTTCTTCAAATAAACGTTTTGATTATGTCGCTGGATGTTTAATTGCTTTTGGGTGTAGAGAGAGTTTTAACCTTGAAGGACCATATAAGGGGTATTTAACTTTTACATCAAAAACTAACCTTATCGAACTATATAAAAGTAAATACCGGGCAATTCAAGCTCTAGGACAAAGGATGTTCATTGATGATATTAATGGACTGAAACTTATAAATAAGTATTTGAATTAAAATCTAGAATTATGAAGAATCTTAAGGATGCACAAATTTTAGTGGATAGAACCGAAGTTGGTACTGAAGAGTTCAATGAATTTCAAGCCATTCTACTCAATAAATCAAAGGAACGTTCCAAAGAACAAAACAATTTGATAGAGCTGATGGCGCTTAAATTCAAAATGGAGGATTATCTGCGCTCAGATGGCAAACAATATGTATTGGTTGGCGACTTCCTTAAAGCGTATTTGTCCGCATTCGAAATACGGCAAAATAAATTTGCTCAGTATATTGGTCTTAGACCATCGAACCTTAGTAAATTGATAAAGGGTGAGCGTACCTTAAATCATGAACTTGCCCTGGTGTTCGGTAAAATATTCAATACAGATGCAATGCTTTGGCTTGATATTCAAGACAAAAATAAGTTGGATGAATTGAATAAAACAAAACGAAGTGAAATCAATAAGTACTCACTTAAGGATTTGATTAGCCAATAGCAAAGTTTAAATAAAGGATGTTATCAATGTTTCAAATACTTTACGTTTAATTGATTTAGATGAGCAAATTCAGGCAAATAGATATTAAACTAGAAATTTTGTCGGAGAAACTTTCGGCTAAGTTGACTAAAGATAGACCAGGTTATCCAGAAGCATTCCGAACTTTTGAGGAGAGAAGGATAAACTGGGTGGAAGGAGGAATATTAAAAGCTATAATCATTCAACCTACATTTGAAAGTACCGGTGTTAATTCTGAGATTTGGAATTTCATCAATGTTGCTTGGTATTATGATAATGAATCTAGGAGAAAGCTACAATGGCGTAGTAAACTTTTAGAAAAAGCTAATTTTGAACGAATCCAATCGAACATTGATGATTTGTTAATTGAATCAGAAAAAGCTCTTTCTGTTATTGAACTAAGTGATTTTGTAAGCTTCCCTTAAAACCGAACTGTTTAAAAGTAGAATATTAATTTTTAATTTGAACAGTATGAGAAAGAGTAAATTTTCACCCACGCAGATTGCAAAGATTTTAAAGGAGTTCGACAATGGAAAAAGTGTTGAGCAGATCAGCCGTGAGCACGGGGTAAGTTCGGCCGCTTTTTATAAGTGGCGTTCCAAGTATGCAGGGATGAATTCCAAAGAGTTAAAGAGGCTCAAGGAACTGGAAGAAGAGAACCGCAAGCTCAAGCAGATGTATGCCACCTTGGCCCTTGACCATCAAATGGCAAAGGAGATCATTGAAAAAAAGCTTTAAAGCCCTGCCGTAAAAGGAGTATTACCAAAGAACTTATTCATTACGGTATCAGCAGGGCGTGCCGTGTTCTCAATATGAGTAAGAGTGTGTATTACTATAAACCTTTGCCTAAAGATGACAGTGAGATAGAACAAGCCTTGCAGGATAAGGCAAATAAGCACTCGGAAGAGGGCTTTTGGAAGGCTTATGGCCGTTTGCTCTACGAAGGTATGCCATGGAACCATAAACGGGTCCACAGAGTGTATGTTGCCCTGGGGCTACCATTGAGAAGAAAGGTAAAGAAACGTCTTCCTGCCAGGATACAGGAACCATTGGAGGTGCCCGGGGAACTTAATCACACTTGGAGTATTGATTTTGTAACCGACATATTGGAGAACAATAGGCGCTTTAGGTCCTTTAATGTGATCGATGACTTTAATAGGGAAGCCTTGCATATCGAAGTTGATTTTACACTGACCAGCAACAGAGTGGTCTGGGTACTCAACCACCTGATCAACCGACGTAACAAACCAAAGAAGATACGAATGGACAACGGCCCAGAATTTATAGCCCATCTAACAGCAGATTGGAGTAAGATGCACGGCATCGAGTTTAAGTACATACAACCGGGCAAACCAACACAGAATGCATTCATAGAACGCTTCAACGGAACATATAGGCGTGGTGTTCTGGATAAATACATATTCGAGAACATCGATCAGGTCAGGGAACAGAGCCAGATCTGGATGACCGACTACAACAACGACAGACCGCACGATGCTCTAGGGAAAATCCCGCCAATAGAATATGCAAAACTCAATTTCTCTGGGGCTAGCCCCAGAGAAATTGAAAACAATAAATTTTGACCTCCTCCCGTTAAACCGGACAGTTTAAAAGTAGAGAATATCGGGCAAATAAATGTTTAACTTTAAACAAGTATTTGCTTATGAAACGATCAAAGTATTCCGAATCGCAGATCGTATTTGCGATCAAACAGGTAGAGACCGGCACCCGTATCCAAGAGGTGTGCCGTAAGATGGGTATCAGCGAGGCCACCTTTTACAATTGGAAGAAGAAATATGGTGGGCTCGGTGTCTCGGAACTACGTAGGCTGAAGAACCTCGAGGAAGAGAATTCACAGTTGAAGAAACTGGTGGCGGACCTAAGCCTTGACAAACAGATCTTGCAGGACGTGCTTAAAAAAAAGTTCTGAGACCGTCCCGAAAACGTGGGATGGTCGATAACATCAGGATGGAATACAATATTTCCATAAACCGTTGTATCAGTTTGATACTGCTGCATAAAAGCGTGTTCTATTATAGGGCCAAGGGGCGTAGCGATGAACTGTTGCGCATGCGGATGAACGAGATAGCTGCCGTAAGGGTCAGGTACGGGTTTTGGCGCATCCATATCCTTTTGAGGAGGGAAGGCTTCATGGACAACCACAAACGCATGTACAGGGTCTATTGCGAGGAAGGTCTGAACCTGAGGAGTAAGCGGCCAAAACGCAATCGTTCGGCCGCACACAGACAACCGAGTGAGGGCAATGCCTCTAGTTTGAACGAGTGCTGGAGCATGGATTTTGTCTGCGACCAGCTATACAACGGCAATCGCTTCAGGGCCTTAACTGTAGTGGATAACTTTAGTCGAAAGTGCTTGGCGATACATGCGGGAAAGTCGCTTAAGGGAACCGATGTCGTACAGGTCATGGAGACGATTACCTTTGGGGGCGAAGTGCTTCCAAAACGCATCAAAGTCGATAACGGTAGCGAGTTCATCAGTAAGATATTGGACAAATGGGCCTATGGAAACAAGGTTGAACTAGATTTCTCAAGGCCCGGTAAACCTACCGACAACGCCTTTATAGAGAGCTTTAACGGTTCGTTCAGAGATGAATGTCTCAATGCCAACTGGTTCTTTTCTTTGGAAGATGTACAGGAAAAGTTCGATATTTGGAGAGAGGATTACAACAGCTTTAGGCCGCACAGCTCGTTGGGGGACATGTCCCCCAACGAGTACATCGAAATGAATGAAAATAGCCCGGATTCTCTAGTTATGACCGGTACCTAAATATGGGAGGAGGTCAATTTGATGTAGTTTTGGAAAACTAAACAGTTCTGATTAGGGGAAGCTTACAATTTGAAATTAGTAAATTGAAAGTTCAAATAAATGATACTTTTATAACCTGATCACCAGCTAGTATAACCAAACTTGCAAATTAAACTTGAGCTTGGATTTGGACTTGAGCTTGGATTTGAGCTTGAACCTTTACTTCCAATTTCAACTTCAAAAAAATACATTGAAGGGGAATCAATTAGTGCTTATTCAATCGTTCATAAACTTTTTTCAACATGTAGTCCTTAACCAATCCACCAAAATCTTTATCATCCATCATTTTAGTGAAAATATCTTGGTTCTGTTCCATCCTTCCAATTAGCTTATCCATAAAGGCATCTTCAAAACCAAATTTAAAATTAGACATGGTATTGCTTTTGGCTTGTTCCGATAATTTTTCATCCAGCACCAATTCAGCTTCTATCTGGTCGAAAAATAACTTATCGGCATCGTTAAACTCCGTGCCAAATCTAGTATTCAACACATTGATAATTTCGGATAAGGCTTCTTGTTCTTCTTTGTTCATTCGTATTCCAGCACCATCCATGCCCTCCAAACCGTATTCGCCTTGGCTTTCCATAACAAGATTTTGTTGTGCTACGTGTTGCAATCTGTAATACTCCAAGGATACCTCATCACCAAGTTGAAATCTGTCTTCTTGACTTTTTCTTGGTAATTTCTTCAATAAAAATCGAGAGTAGGTAAATAGCTTTTCCAGGGCCACATCGCTAAAGGGCATAATCTGAGTTAAAAACGAGTATAACCTAGTAAAGGTTTGTAGTGCATGTTTAAAATTATCTTGTGTAATTTCTGTTCCTAATACAGCGTCTTTGCTGCTTTCTTCTGGTAGTTGTTTATAACGTTCTACGGCTGGGTCTATATAGGCATTAAGTTTACCTTGCTCTTTTACGGATAATGCTTT
>Ga0208903_1001160_pt1 | contig 15832 bp, 9 predicted proteins | sample AntAceMetag02UKJ_FD_184769 | JGI IMG/M metagenome (GOLD analysis project Ga0208903, IMG submission 184769) | Saline lake microbial communities from Ace Lake, Antarctica - Antarctic Ace Lake Metagenome 02UKJ (SPAdes) (version 2) | ecosystem: Environmental > Aquatic > Non-marine Saline and Alkaline...
ACTTTTCCCACTGGGCATTGTTTTTCCACGTTTACAACAGGTTTTTTCATATTTATACACCTTCCTGTTTTAAGGTTTAGCACTTTTCCCACTGGGCATCGTTTTTCCACTTTCACATCAGGTTTTTTCATATTTATACACCTTCCGGTTTTAGGGTTTAGCACCTTTCCAATAGGACAACCCTTTTTCTTATTTATACACCTTCCCGTTGTAGGGTTCAGTACCTTTCTAATGGGACAACCCTTTTTCACAACAGGTTTTTTTATATTCTTACACCTTCCTGTTTTAGGATTCAGTACCTTTCCAATAGGACAACCCTTTTTCTGAACAGGTTTTTTTATGTTAATACACTTGCCTGTTTCAGGGTTAAGCTGTTTTCCAAAAGGACATCGTTTGATTTTGTTTTGTTTGAGTTTATCAATAATATTCGTTTTGACAATTTTTTTACTTAAAACGAAAAACTGAGTGGTATTTGTGCCAACCCTGTAACACAATTCAGTTGTTGGTGCATTACCTTGTGTTGTTATTACACATTTTCTATCGAGACAAAAGTTCCTTTTTTCTTGAACCCAATCGTATTTCATAATTTTACATGGTACCATTTTGCCTTGCAATAAACGGAACCTGTGACCATTGTATATATATCGTTCATTGTTGCAAGAAATCCCAGCAATTTGATGGGATTTATGACAATCATCTACGTTAATGTTCCTAAATAACATAGAATCAACATTGAATTCTTTTTTTTTTAACTTCAACGTTTCTTTATTGAATAATGAATGAAGATTGGGGACAATCTCTTGTTCTTCTATACGAAAGTCGTACTCACCCGAAACAACTACAACTTCAACCTTGTTAAATTTAAATTTTTTAAATGCTTCCTTGTATGTAAGTTTCGGTTTGTCAATTATATATGAGTATTCACCACTTTTTGGATCCCATACCGGACTATATTTACGTGTATTTACCCTATTGAAATAGTAAAGTCCAGTATTTTTTGAGAGTGAGACAAAAAGAAACTTATCTCTTATTTTCAAAAAGTCAAGAACGGAAATAAGGTACCATTCGGCATTATAACCTATTTTTGGTTTTCGGATATTGAAAAAGAAACGTTTCTTGTTTCTTTCGTAAAGATATTGTATAATATTTTCAGGAGTCAATTTGTCATAAAGAAATTTTAAAGTTTCTTTTTTGTTCGACTCTTTAGTGTGTACAAGCGTTAAAAATAATGTAAGGATTTCTTTCGTATTTTTTCCTATATTCCTTTTTAAACGTTCTTTTATAATTGGTTTTAAGTAGTCTGACATACCATCTGAAAAGAATAGCACGGTTAATAAGGAATTGAGCCAACAGGTTCCTCCAAATTGTGGTATAGTAATTTTATTAACGCAGTTCATGGTGTTACTTTTTAAAGGAATATTATTCCAAATAACCAATTTTGTGATACATTAAAATAATTCAATTGTTTGTGCATTACCTTGTGTTGTTTTGTTAAGCTATAGTAATACAACTTCCATTAAAGATATTTTAGGTGAATAAAAAGTGATTGTTGTATAAAAGATAGATATTTCAAAACTTTTTTACATGTGAAACTTTTTAATAATTTTTTAAAAGCTTTTTTTTGTTCTATAGTAGAGAAGACCTTTATATAGTGTCTCTCTCTCTCTCTAGAAAAAAAATATATAGATAGACAATCCTATTATGAACATATTTTTCTAAACATACCTACGTAAATATATACTTATATGTACAATTGAACATGTAAACGTTCACAAATTTAAAACTATAAGAGATATGGTTTTTATCAACGGTATTATAGTACTTTGTGATTATAAAAATAACCAATAACAAACGAGATTAATTAAACATATGTATTACTATAAGATATACCTACATAATCCCAAAAGAAATACTCAAATCTAAATAAACGAAATACCGTAATATGGTTATAAATCAAACCAAAAACCGTAAAATATGTGAACGAAATATCGGAATCAACCAAATATAGGAATATATATAAACCAAATATAGGAATCGAGAAGAAGCCTAAAATATGCCTGGACAATTCCGATTAAACAATGAATCTGTAAATATGATATATAGTTCAAGTAATTTATTGTAACCAAAAGTCGTAATAGAATCACGGAATTACATCAGTTGCGTATAGTTTAAAGACAATTTAAATATACATGTATAACAATGATAAATTGTGAATTATGTAACAAAACCTTTTTGTATAATAGTTTGTTGGTGAGGCATTTATCTAATAAAGTTCCATGTTTTTCAAATGAGCCTTCTGAAAACTCAAGTTTCGATAATAGTGAATATCAATCAAATAACGGACGGAATCAACCAAAGAATGAAAAAGAAACACATAATGGTAAACTACATGAATGTAGTATATGTTTAAAGTGTTTTTGTAACAAGAAACATTGTGAAAGACATATTATAAAGTGTACCGGGTGTCATATTCTACAATGTCCGATATGTAAGAAGGAATTCAAGAATTCGGATAGTAAAAGCTATCACAAGCGAAAAGTGAGGTGTATACCGTTTGTGAAAGAACCTCAAATTGCCCCTGGAATTACAATAAATAACACAACAAACAATGACAACAGTATAACTAATAATAACACAACAAATAACTTCATAAATGTTATCAGTTGGTCGGATGAGTGTTATGATCATGTAACACCGAAAGAGATTGCGCGGTTAATATCAACAAAGTGTTGTAATTATCCAGTAAACTTTTTTGCAGAGTTTCCCAAACTTGCTCACAGAGACGAACACGCAAATCTGAGGTGCACGAATATGAGGGGACAACACATAGATGTATATCAAGACGGAAAGTTCAAGAAGGTACCATGGCAGATGGTACTTGACGAGGCAACCAAACGTATGTGTCACAGAGTCGATGATGCATATAACGAGGACGAGGAAGCGTTCAAACGTTGCAGACCGACAACAGAGGCGATAGTGAATATGGAAGATGTAATAAATGATTCTGGTGATAAAGAGAAGTCGGCACATCACACGAGGGTGATGGGTTTAGAGCGGAGGACGGCGCGAACGGATATTTTAGCGGCTACGAGATCAGGTTTGTATGAATAAAAAAAATTATTATTAAATGTGCTATGAACTAATCTATAGTATCTTAAGCATCTACAAAGACTTTAGTCTGTTGTTTTCTTCTTGCAACGTCTTCGTTTCCTTGCAAAGCTGATGGAAGTCCTTCATGAGCTGTGTGTCAGCCACCTGTTTGGGTTGCTTAACCTTTTTGGTGCTAAGCAGTTTGATCAATTGGTCACCTAATTCCACCACGTTGTCGTCGTGAAGCTGCATGACTTGTTCAGCCACCTGGTCAGCTCCTGACAGCTTAACGAGGTGGGAATATTTATTTGTCAGCTTCAGAAGCAGCTTAAAGCCCAGCATATGAAGAGGGCCGTCGTTGATGTTGGACATGAGGACGTCCACCGTGACTGCCAGGCCTCCTGTAATGATGATTTCGTCGACATCTTTTTTTGATAGTTCGAGCATTCCGGCGCGGACTTGGTCGCCGAACATGTAAGCAGACGGCTTAAGGCTGCGTAGGAAATCCACGAGTTCGCTGGTGGACATATTCATTGTTGTAGTGTGTGTTTGTTGGTTATACTATACAATTTGAGTTCTTTAGGTTAAAAAAAATGACGTATTATTTCAAACTAACACTTTTACTTTTAGGCACACTGTTAATGTGCTTTTCACGTTGCAAAAGAGAAGTAAAATATTTAAGATATTTTTCGTACATCACACTATTACCTGTTTTTCCTACAAGCTGTAATAAATATGAATGTACCTCAGACATGAACTTGCTGTCGTGCATGAAATAGATGTGCATAGTAAAAAAATAGTCATATGCTTGGAGAATTGGCCAGAATACTGCGTGGATATCTTTTTCATCATCAATAGCTCGAAAATGAAGATCCATGGTTAAACGGAGTTGTTTTGCTTTTTCTGGTATTGTAACGTTGGTTTTACATCTGCATAGTGCGCATTTGACACCTGATCGAATTAAACAATTAACACAGAACACGTGCCCACATGAGAGCTTTGACGACAGATGCATATCATCATAACATATCGGACATTGATCATATTTCTTGTTATGCGACTTGCAATACTTGTTGTTTGTAGACGCTGTGACCGTATGCACGGCCAACCGTTTTTGGTGATTGCCTTGCAATACATTGGTATTATAATAGTAAATACATTATTATGTTTAGGTGTTTTTTATTATTTGGATGAATAGACATTATACAATTATAATTAACATGAATATTGAGGTAATGGAAAAGGGACCCCAGTTTGATATGATGTCTGCATTTATAGCATCACAGGCTCCAAACATATGCAAAGGGAAAGTGAGGCATACATATATACGCGAGCAATCTATTTCAGGTGCAAACATGATGGTTGTCGCGTATACTGCGAAGAAAGGAACCCGATCATTACGTGATTCGTTCAATATCCATGGATTTGCATTTATAAAAAAAACCAAGAGTGTGATGTATATTGATGTGATATGTGGAATTGGTGTTGGAAAGAGGATATTGCATACAATATACAATAAAGCACGAGCCTTGAATATAAAATGCATAACCTTGAGCGCTCTACCTCATGTTATAAATTTTTATAGAAAGGAAGGATTCATTCATGCAGAATCCTGTAAATCGGAAACGGAAATTATACGTGTTATTGCAGAAGCAAACAAATCATTGCGTTTTAAAGATATGACACAAGCAATGTCAGACAAGGCGTTTCGAAAGTTACTTTCTGTCCTTGTTAAATACAAATTGACATCCAATAAGAGCTGTAAAAATATTTCATCATGTAGCATAGATGGTTACGTAATGTCGAAAAAGTTGTAATTAACAAACGAGTTGTAGTGGGGAAGACTGGTCGTGCCATTTATTATTGGAATTACCGTGGTCTCGGTATTGATGCCATAAAGGTAAAGGGTTGTATATTTTTTTGCATCCTTGAAATTTGCATTGCTATTGTTCTATTTGTTGCTATTGGATTGTCTGTTACATCCAGTTTCATAAGTTTATGTGATACGAAATGTTCTATAAACTGTTTTGGTAATTTTGAAATATTGTTTTTCTTAAGATAAAGATGAGTAAGTGTAGTAAATGAGTCATAACCAGTTTCAGGAAGTTTTATCATATTTGATGATAAATCTAACACTTGAAGACTTTTTAGTTTCGAAAAGCTATCTGAAAGTGTTTCAATCTTATTGTTTTTCAAATTTAATATCTTTAGTTTAACTAATTCAACCGGAATATTAGCAACTGTAATCGAACAATTTTCAAGATTTAATGTGTTAATATTAATATTTTTCGATAATGTATTTGTTATCATGCCAAAGTTATTATAACTCAGTTTGAGAAATTGTAAACTTAATGGAAGTAGAACAGGAATACTCTTCAGGTTACAAGCACTTGCAACCAAGGATGTTAGTTGTGTACAACAATTAATATTTTCTAACGTTGAAAGTGGATTAGCAGATAAATTAATATTTGTACACATGTTAAACGCATTAGCATCAAAAGTTGTTAAGTTGTTGCTTTGAAAATTTATTGTTTTGCAATTAAATTTACCGTTAATTTCTGAAATTTTGTTGATACTAAAATTTATATGATGGCATTTTAAAATTGAATCGTTTGTAAATTTAGGTATTTTGTTTATTTCACAATTTTGAAATGTTAAGTGTTTCAAAGTGGATGATAGTTTGTTTAACCAAACAGGTAGAATTTTTATAGGAAAGTATTTGATGTCAAGCACCTCAAGACGACTAAATGCCTTAAGACTTGTAGGAAACATATTGCTTCGATTCATGTTGACCATTTGTTTAATTAGAGCAAGGTCTACCACTGTATTTATCTTTATCTCTGTAACAAAATCCTGGACAAGACCCTGGTTCCCGAACGCTCCCATCGTAAAAGTTATTGTATTTTTACCGAACACTTTATTTAGGTGAGTGATTGCTAATTGTTCCTGTTCATATGGTGATTTTTGTGCATAATCGTTAGGTACATCATAAGCTTGAGGTCGATACGGATGATCCCTAGTAACCATACCATTGATTATTGTTTTTACATTTGTTGCGTTGTAGTCGTTGTTGGTATACATGTTGTTATTTATACCTGTTTTTTTGCCTGGAAATCGAACCGTTTTCATATTATTTGGGTTTAATTCTAAAAATGTTAATAAGTTCAGTGGGAGTATTGTATTTTGCTTCTTCTTTGCAATGTGATTTTTTATTAAACGTATTAAACTCGGTGTTGAGTAATATGTATATCGTTTTTTTCCATCTTTTAATGTAATTTCGAATTGTACAACTTTAGTCCCAGGAGTATAGTTGATTCCGGTTGCAATATTAGATCTTTCTTGCACTATTATATTTTTTAGTTTCATGGCAGGTTCATTGAATTCAGCAAGTTTTCGATTATTAGCTGGTTTTTGGTTATTAGTTGGTTTTTGGTTATTAGTTGGTTTTTGGTTATTAGCTGGTTTTTGGTTATTAGTTGAGTTGCTGTTACGAGTATTGCGAGAACCATTATTATTCATTAAAGAAATAGAAATAAAAAAAATTAGGATCCAATTAGATACACGATACGATATTATGAGATTTTTTAATCCTCAATCCATTTTTACATTTGACGAGTGATGAACCGGACCACTCGTTAATAGTGCGTGTTGCTTTAGATTTATCAGTAGTGTCAGAAACATGAAGTGTGTAGTGCGTATGGGGTAAGTCGAGTGTGTGAAGGACACGTGTAAGTGAGTGAAAGGCTGGTGAACGAGCGCCGGTAGCTGCGAGCTCAATATAAGAGGCGTTTGAGAGCTCGACGTCTGCGACTGTTTCAGGAGATGAGTGAATTTCATCACGGAGGTTTCGTATAATGTGTTGTTTATTTTTTTTTGTGTAGAAAGCATCAAACATGAAAGCGCGGTAAAGGAGTGATGCATCAGGGTTAACAATGTATTGGTCAAACAGATGTTTTGAGTACGTCATTTTAACGTCAGAGGTTGCGGTACGGTTACTGATTTGTTGAGAGAGAATATCAAATTCATCATTATCAACGTCAGAAATGTCATGATAGTGTGTGTCGGTTGCTTGATGTATGGCATAATTTTGACTTGATTGAAAATCGACAACAGAATAACCACACCAGTCGAGAAACATATGGAATACGTGCTTATAATATTTTTTATGTAAATTATCTTCGCGGATATTAGAAATGTGGATGTGTAGGAGCCAATCAGGACATTTGTGGAGTTCATCATAATCGAAAATGAGTGTATTTGACGCGATACTTTTTTTAATATCAGCGGTGGAGGTCGGGATATATTGTTGGTTCAATTTGGTATGCAGTGCGAAATAGCATATGTTGGTTTTAATGTGTCGGACACGCAAAGAGCTTTGAAAACAGTCTCGAACGTTAGATGACATACAAGAACCGTAAAGGAATAATGTATCGAAAGTATCAAGAGCATAATTAATACCGACTGTGATGCATGGGGTATAAATGAGTAGGTCAAGAAGTTTCCAATGGAGGTGAACGTCGTGTAGTTCAGTACGAGTGGCATCATTGCAACCGGAATGATAAAACCGGGTTGTTTTATATGCCATTTGTGTTTTGATGGTAAGTTGAATGTCGAGGCCGAAGCGTTGTGAGGCGGTAAAGAGAACACATTTTCGTCCGAGAGAAAGCTCTTTTATAAGGGTAGATACGAGTGCTTGTTTAGAACCACAGTTTATGGCGGTACGTTTGTAAGGTTGAAATGTATTATGTCGAACATAAGGATGAATGTTCATATCAGATAAGCATTGTAATGATTTATTCGATAGGAAGGCATCGAGGCCAATAATACGGGATGCGTTTTTGAGAAGGATTTCAAAGACATGGGCATTTGATTTAATACGGTTTTTCATGGTTTTCAAGGATGACCATTGTTTGAGAAGAGATTCGATTTCATCAAGTATAACCAGATCGAAAGTATTATCACCAACAAGTTTCCAGAGAGATTCCATTTGAATAATGATACGGTCGGACGATTCTGGATTTGTAATAGAGAGGTAATTATCCATGTGTATATTACGTGAGGTGTATTCACCGTGTATGGATGTTGCATAATCTTGTCTAGCTGCGAGATGAATAATTCGTAGAGGTGCATGTGTATCTATGTATTGAAAGAGTTGGAATGTTTTTCCGGTGCCCATATGAGAACGTTCGAGGATACATCGTGTGTTATCTGGGAAGACGTATGGTAACACATAGGGATTATTATATGTAAAAACTCCTTGGATTTCATGAATGTCAGTAATTTCGGCCTTGATGAAATCTCCAAACGGGTTTACAACGTATGATGTGGCGCATCGAATGATGGTACCTATATTAAACCCGTCGTCTTTTTTTTCAAAGGTATTCCACATGCGTTCGCACGTTTTTGTCTGGTCATCTCCGGACCAAGTATTAGACCACTGAATCCAGGTAGAAATACCAGCGCCAGCATTTTTGAGTGCAAACCCCAAATAGAGCCATGTAATCCATGGTTGTCCTTTATCGGTGTTGGGTATACAAGACATGAGATATTCTATGGATTCAGATGCGAGGGAATTTGGTCGGGGTGTAAGAGATTTATCGAGATAGTGGGTAATATCAATACCAGAAGCTCCGGTTGTAGTTGTGCATTGTCTGGGAACAGTGAATGAGCATTCAAATGTTATAATATTTGTGTATATGCCAATCATATGGTCTTTGGGGTGTATAGAAGACCCAACAGGTAGAAACGGGCGATCGGTTTGTGATAATTTTGATTGGTAAAGCATACGCCAATTTTGGTGTGTTTTGTAAACGTTCATGTCAATTGGAACAGACGGGTTGTCGATGTGTATACGTTGTGCGAATTGTGAAGCATCTTTAATACTTCGCAATGGCAATGATGTAACGATATGATAGCTTGTTTTATTTGAGGTACAAGCAGATGCGACTTGAATGGTTATGTTAACCTTGAAAAATTGAAAACATATATTCGTGAGATATTGTAATACATCCTGTAGTACGACATGTGTATCAATATCAATGTAAAAATACACACCTACGTTGAAGCATAACACTTCGTATGTGTGTGCATCAGTCTTAGAGCACAATACGACGTCAGAAGATTCGAATTTGCGACCTTGTGCAGTTTCATGTGCAAAGACATAAGAGTGTTGCTTGTCAATAGCTTTTGTGATAATACTATTGAGACGCATGCTTCATATTTTATATACACAATGAAGCTTTAGGTTGTACAAAAGATACACTTTTACCCTCTGTTTACTTCGTTCCATCCGCTTATGCGTATCGCACCGCACGTCCTATCACTTGCTTTATCTTCTCCTCATTCCAAACGTTTATCAATAAGTACCAATCCCTTTTGTTAAATCATACATATATTCGTAGGCTCCGGGTAAGGTTATGTCTGTACCTTGACTGTCCACTATCAAAGGGTATATAGTTTACATTAACATAATAAGGGTCAAAAAATTCACCATAGACATCACCACTGTCATAAGGTTGTCTAACTGTCACTTTGTCTCTATAATGAATAACTTGGTATTGGTAATCTTTGCTATTTGCGTATTGTTCCCATCGACCGGTCGGTTTCTTTATTGTAAAAGACACTGTAATCTGGGCTACCAAAGCTATTTTGGCGATAATATATAAGGTTATCTGCCTCTGTTCTTTCGTATTCATATCCGTCATGTGATCCAACCCATTGTCCACGAACAAAGTAGACTTGATTCACAGGTGCACTTTTTATGATTACTATACCGGATCCACCGCGTCCTCCAAAGTTTCTTGGTTGTAAATGATAATGACAACCTCCTCCGCCACCACCTGTATGATTCATGCCCATTTTATCTACTTGCAAATAATTACTGTAGAAAGTTCCATTACCTCCCCCACCATTACCACCTTGTGATACTATATCAGGTGCCCTCGCACCACCACCACCACCACCAAACCAGCCATTTTCTCCATATTTATTTCCAAATTGTGAAGAATAATCTAATCCAACACCACCTACCCCAGAACTTTGGTCTCTACCAACTCCCCCAGCTCCACCACCACCTGCACCATTAAAGTTATCAATTCCTGCTTTTCCTCCTCTGTGCCCCTGACCAGGTGGAAATGGATCAGCTGAGGGTTCTGTATTTCTACCACCACCACCACTTGATGACCCCCCGACTCTGCCAGCTACTTCGTCACCACCCGCACCACCCCCGTAAGCTTCGTCAATATTTGTTACAAATGAATTATTACCAGATGTCCCCGATTCTATCCCTGTTCCCGTACTTCCATTAATTCCACCACCGTTCACTCCACCATTACCCACAATTATTTGTATTTCATCTGAATCGAAATTGTGACCTTCTTTATATACAAGACCACCGGCTCCATCACCACCCGAACGTGTATGTCCTCCTCCTCCCCCCCCTGCAAGAACCAGTACATCAGCGTTAAACGAATATAAAGGCTGTATTATATACGTTGTTTGTAAATCATTACTTATAATTGTTTTAATTTTGAAAAATCCATAAGTTCCAACTGGGGTATCAGCATACATATGCCCGTTCGATGCTGCTGTCGTTACAGAACCATCACTGTACACATTGTCAAAGCTCCCGTGATGGAATACTTTTTGTAAATGATTAATTGGGGCGGTGTAATACGGATTATCGAAAATACCTAACACTCCATCATCATTGCTCACAACAACCTCGTCGCCTTGTTCGATAACATATTGAGGGTTGCTACCCCCCCGGTCAACCCAAATATTATTATTTGTGTCATATTGGATATCATGTAACTCATCATTATTCCAGGTTAGCATATATATTATGAATACCCTTTCTTGTCGTCTGAACTTATATCCCCTAGAACTATGTCCCCATCCACCACTCCCAGGTTTGAAAATAAGCGGACTTACAGGAACAAAATCGGAAGGTGTTGTTTCACAATATATACCTCCCTTACCCGTGTCTACCGCTATTATTCTATGTGTTCCTAATACAAAACCACCCGGAAGACCCGACAACGCGACTGTATATGTTTCATCGCTCTCTGTCGATACTATCCCAACCGTGTCCACGAGTAATGCATTATTCTCCTCAAAATATAAAGTTACCCCCGATATTACACCCGACGTTTTTATTACTATATCATCATTCGATTTATATACATCAACTACACCATTGTATTTTACAACTGGTTTCTTGTTAAGAGCAATATCTATTATATTCAATATGTGTCGAAGATTCGTCAATGCAAACGTTTTAGGTGGGGCTAAAAATTGTATTCCACTTATTGCTTCTACTGTGTATATTGCAGTATTGGGTTGGTCTGCAAAAACCAGTAACTGTTGTATTTTTGTTACAAATATCTTATCCACTTCCGAGGTTGCGGTCGCTTCGTTTATCGCTTTCGTCCCATTGTATACATCTTTATCAACAAACATACGTAAACCAAGTGTTAGATCATTCACATTTATATTTCCAGTTTCAATTGATGAATCTGAGTCAACTACACCATTTAAAGGCTCAACCCAATCGTTCGTTAAATCTCCATAATAATACGACGTCCGTCCAACTGTACTGTTCGACAAACCCTTGTACTCTGTTAACGCATTTATATTGTTATTGACATAAGGAACGGATTGTTTGTATATCAATTGTAATGTTTCTGGTATTAATAATACATACGAAGCGATATTGATTTCTGCATCGACAAACATTGCTGAACGGATCTTCGGGGTCGATGCTAACGTATATTCAAATTCAAATACTATATTCTCAGATGTATTCAAGTCTATATTACCTTTCATCGTGTACACAATAACCCGTGACTTTCCAATACTTACATTATATCCACTTAAAGGATTCTTCTTGAGTTTGGTCAGATTGATACCGTCATAATCAAATTGAAAATTACTTATATGATTCGTTTTATCTACTGTGCTAACCGTATACGGACGAAACGTCACTACAGCTATGTTTGTAGATACACTGATTGAAAGTGTTGGCTCTTTCTGTGGATTCATCACCATACCGTATTGGTCCGAAAGCATAAACCGCTTGTCATCGTATTTGAATTGAGGTATTTCGGATTCATTAAAATGAACCATTTTTGTTGTGGTCGTGATTTCCATAGGTGTATCAAATACTACAGTTAGTATGGTTTCGTTTTCAGTCACTGTCACCAAATTGTTTGTACCGTTTATAAAAGTTATATTGCTCACTGGTTTGTTCAGGATTATTGTGAAACCCGCTAATTTTGTGTCGGCACGTAATTCTCTCGTACGACCTATATAAATACCTGTTTTATCAATACTTAAAATATCGTCTACAAATGTCGGTTTTGATTTCTGTATGAGGACAATATCGTTTACAAGTACACGTCCATCTTGGGTTACATCAGCGTCCCTTATTTCATCTTCTGTAAATTCTTTTTGACCGTGAATATAATTGATTATATCATTGTTCCTTTGCATTTACTTATTATAAACCATTTAATATTCCGTTCACTTTTTATATTTACTTTATAAATAGTAAAGAACCTGTATTCAAAGTCGGTAAAACTACAAATCGATGTATATTATACATTGTTCCATTATGTGCCGCCAAGGAGTGGTTCAAATTTTTATTTAAGTGAAATCAGCATTCATTGTCAGGTCTCACATAAAAGTCCAAGATTCAGGCATAGTTATATCAAGGCTGGACGTTGCGGGGTCGTCGTTGGTGACATAAGAGTGTTGCTTGTCAATAGCTTTTGTGATAATACTATTGAGACGCATGCTTCATATTTTATATACACAATGAAGCTTTAGGTTATACAAAAGAGTTGAAACGGTTAAGAAGGAAACGATGACCGATGAGACAGTGTGGGTTGTGAACACCCTTTGCGATACGTGTGAGAACACCACGGACGTGACGTTGAATGATTATAGCAGCTTCGTCAAAAATAAATTGTATTTCGTCTTCATACAAAGCCACTATAAATTCAGCAGGGTTTGGAACGTCTAAAACATTTCGTATACGAACAGACGATGGAATTGAAGAGTGTTTATGAAGGTATTTTCGTCTCTTGTGTTTTGATGTAGCTTTGTACCATGGTAAATCAAACACAGGGTCGTCTTCATCAGTGAGACCAATAATAGAATAAACATCGACCTCATTTGCGTACATAAAAGTGTCAGGATCAAAAAACATACGTGCGAACCGAGAAACCCGTCTGAATTCCGCGACGTCGCAACCAACGACTTGTGAGAGAAGAGTATTCATATACTGAAACCACAAATTATAATCTTATATCAACAACAAACATTACAATAGGTTTATTAGTCCATGGAATAACTCGATGGTAGTGCGATCTCTTTCACTATGTAGTGGTAGCATTGTGAATATAAGATATTTGGTGATCATATTGATAGAATCAAGAGCCGAATGACCCATACGTTGTAATATGTAGGTGTCAAATATATGAATGTGTTCAGTGGTATCCCATTTATGCACATTTTTCAAAATAAAGTCGTATCCTACCAAAGATTGTTTTACTTTCGCAAAGTCGTATAATGGGTCACCGAGGAGCGACGGTCCACTACCGAATGAACCACGCATGTCAATAAACTTGAGTTTACTGTAGGTGTTTATAATTATATTTGTAAACACAGGGTCTCCGTGAATATTACATGGAGTGAACGTGTAAAATTGGAAAAAGGTTTCAAAAGATTGTATGAGGGAGAGATTGTCTGATAGAGTGGTGTCGTCGAATAAGAGTAAACGTTCGTTTAGTTTATCGATATAAAACGTATTTGCAACCTGGTCACCCAATACATGCGACGATGCATGAATACGTACGAGGCTATTTAAAACACTTTCAATCAAATTTGATACGAGACAGTTATTCACGAATAAGTCAGATACTGTCTGTCCTTGTATATATTCGACAGTGTATGTATTATCGCATGTGCGAATAAAAAGTGGAAACATATCTTTAATTTCGCATGGAATGTGTGTGTACCAGTGTATTTCATCGGACAGCGAGTTTACTGACGATTTAGTTATAATAGGCAGGACGTTGTTAGTATGTGAGTTAAAAACGCGTGTTTCAAATGTATTGAAATATAACCCTAAATCCTTTTGAAGAAACCCGTTACTATTCATGGCTTTATCGTCTATATACACATCTGCATATGGCTTTCCGAATAGCAACTCGTCGTGTTGAATACCAAAGGCTTCGATTGAATCTATAGTTATTTTGGCAACATCTTTAATAATTTTACCTACGTTACCATCATGAGTACGCATTCTTCGTGCGGTGTGTATAATAACATAATAATTCAGTTGTTTCATATAATTGCACATATTGATGTTGGATTGTATAGGTTCGCATGTTGAGTAATCGCCTGGTACAACGGGAGCAGAGAGTAACGTTCCATCGAGGTCGAAACACACACGGCGCTGAGGTAGTGAAATGACTGAATGTGCTAACGGGTTGACAGCAATATTATTATAAAAAGTGTAAAGTTGTGCAGGGGTTCCTACACATATACAGTCGGACTTCAGAATATTACTGTTGATGACTGTGATATTATCTGTTATCATACAACCGATTACATGTGACATATAGACTTCGGATGTCGTCGCAGACATGGCTTGATTGGCGTATGCAATGAGTGTGGATGCAGTGTCAAAAGCGTAAACGCCAGATACAGCATGGGAACTGATTCTAATCTTTTCGGCTATATTTGTGATACGGTCGTTTGTATCACACGTTACAAATGAAAAACAGTCGAGCGAAGGTTCTTCGAATGTGATAACAGTGTTACCGATACATTTTGAGAGTATGTCGGTTGTATAGAAAGTATCACAATCAATACATACGGTGGGGAGGTGTTTGTATACCATCAATTCTGCTGCTATCATACACGTGTGCGCTGCACCCTTTGTGATGCCATCAAGATAAATTATGGTAGCGCCGTAGTTTGATGCAATCATCTCATAATACATATCATAATTGGGATTGCGCACGACGACTATAAATATATATGATGTGATAACAGAACGTTGAATAGACTCAATTACCCAGGAGACTAACGGTTTCATCATACATTGTATAAGAGGCTTGGGCATATTAAAGTATTCGCTTTTAAACCGTGAACCGAGGCCAGCGCATGGAATGATAACATTCATTAATAAACATCATTTAAATAAGTAACCTAAAAAGACACACGTGTATATTATAAGCAACAAGAGACAAATACAAAGACAATGAATACCCTCCTTGGCAACGACAAAGACATGATTTGCAGCGTGGTGGACATTGGAGGAAAACTCTCTTGTCCCTGTCACCACTTTGTGAATTTCTGCAAGAACGAGGGAACGTCCTGTCGCCATATCAAAAACGTAAAAAAAGAATACACCATGTGGGTGCAGGGTTCAACTGGGAATGTATATTCGGTTGGAGAGACAGAGGGTGTAATGGACTGTGACTGTCCTCACTTTGTTTACCGGTGCAAGGGTAACGATGTGTGGTGCAAGCACATTGTACAGGTGAAGAACAAAACGCATACACTCGCTCCCCCAAAACCCCCTGCATTACCATTTCCATCTCATACGCCCGTGGTTCAAAGGAAGGTGCAACAGGTGACCGGGTCAACTGGGAATGTATATTCGGTTGGAGACACGGAGGGTGTGATGGACTGTGACTGTCCTCACTTTGTTTATAGGTGCAAGGGTAAC
>Ga0208903_1001191_pt1 | contig 15601 bp, 16 predicted proteins | sample AntAceMetag02UKJ_FD_184769 | JGI IMG/M metagenome (GOLD analysis project Ga0208903, IMG submission 184769) | Saline lake microbial communities from Ace Lake, Antarctica - Antarctic Ace Lake Metagenome 02UKJ (SPAdes) (version 2) | ecosystem: Environmental > Aquatic > Non-marine Saline and...
ACATTACTAACTAAAGGGGTTATTTCGCAAGGTGAATTTGATAAACAATTACAGCACTTGAACACTATTAAAACAGCACAAGAGCAAGTAAGAAGTGAATCGGAAGCGGCCGCTATTGAAAACCTAAATTTTAAAAAAATTGCTTCTAACGCCTCAAATGCTAAAATATATGACCTGCCCATGCAAAAGAGTCTGTTGCACATGCAAAGGCAGGAACTATTGGAAACCGTTGAAAATTGGGAACGGAAGCATATCATCAAAAGTCCCATGGATGGTACAATAAGTTTGATCAAACCCTTGGCCGTTAACCAGTATGTTAGAACACAAGAGCATATTATGACCATAATGCCTTTAGATTATGGGGATATCATTGCAGAATGTCAACTTCCAATTTGGAATTCCGGAAGGCTCAAGGAGGGTATGCGTGTTCATGTTAATTTAGAGAATTTCCCGAGTAGGGAATGGGGGCAACTAAAAGGTAGGGTAGCCTCATATTCAGAAACGCCCATGGAAGACGGTGTGAGGCTTTTAAGTGTAAAAGTGGTTTTTAAAGACTTGGTTTCTACCTACGGTAAAACTATAGATTTTCGACAGGAAATGTTTGGAAGTGCTGAAATTGTATTGGAAGATGTGAGCCTTATACAGCGCATCGGATATGGTTTCAAAGATTTGTGGGCCAACTAAAAATTAGGACATGGTAAAAATTAGAATGATTTTTTTGGTTGTAGGTATGCTGTTTTGTTTCCATTCATTTGGACAAAATGCGCTTGACGTAAAGATGTCCGAATGGCGGCAGTTGTCATTGGATTCCTTGAAAAGTTTGGAGAACGGATTTGAGGATGCTGAGAATCAAGAATTTTTGACGGGACTGTATCAGGTTATTGAGCAATACGCCGAAGTGAAGAATGATACCGTTCAGTTGATTTGGGCGTATCAACGAATGGCATGGCATACAGAGAAAGATAATACCATTGAACTATTGACCAAAGCTATATTTTTAGCTGAATCTTCCGACGATAAAAATCGGGAGGGAGATGCTATATATCTTTTGGGTGTTTTTTATTACAATACCAACCAACCTCATTTGGCAATAGAAAAGTTTATAGAAGCTTACGGCATAGCCCGATCAGAAAAATACCATGAATTATTGGTAGATGCCCTAAACGCCATAGCCTCCATTAAAAGCGAGTATGGGGAAGACCATGAAGCGCTTGCCTTGCAATTGGAGTCCTTTGACTATCTAAAAACCCATGCCAATAAAATCCCTCATTATTATGAAACCTATTTAATCAGTTTGGATAATATGGCATTAGGCTACCTTCAACTCAAAATGATAGATTCCGCTAGGTCATATACCAAAAAAGCCTTGACCTGGGCCTTACGGCATAACGATATGGATTCTTACAAGGAGTTTAGAGTGATGGAAGCACAGGTAAATTACTATGATGGAAATTATTTAAAGGCAAGGGATTCCATTTTAAAGTACTATGATACCATGTCTCTTGAGGGTAAAGCTGATCTGTTATTCTATTTGGGTATGATCGAAGGCAAAATAGGACAGCCTGAAAAGAAGCTGATGCACTTTGAAAAAATGCATAAAACCCTCGGAGAAATTAATTTCCCTCTTATCGATAATACCAAGGAACTTTATCATTTCTTAACATTGCATGATACTAGCAAGAGCGATGAATATTTGAAAAGATGGGTTTATTACGACAGTTTGAATTCAGAAATCGCAACAACCATAAAAGCTATTACATTTAAAGACTTTGATATTCCAAGAAAGCAAGATGAGAAGTTGGATATGTTTCAAACATTGGTTTCGTGGCAAAAGAGCAATACAATTTTATGGTGGTGTGTAAGCTTGATACTTCCTGTACTCTTGGGTTTTATCTATTTCTATTTTAGAGAACGTTCAAAACTCAAAAAAATCAGGAACATGCAGGTATTTGTGGCTATTGAAACTAAAGGGCAAGAGCCTGAATTGGATATACATCCAGATATCATTAAAAGAATACGTGAAAATTTAAAAAGGTGGGAGAGCCAAAACGGTTTTCTGGATGTTTCTATAAATCAGAAAGGTCTGGCAGAAAAATTAAATACCAACGACACCTATCTTTCAATAATCATCAACCATTACCGTCATAAGAATTTTTCGACCTACCTTAAGGACTTAAGGATTGATTACGCCCTTCAAGAATTAAGAAATAATCCTCAACTCTCGTTTGGGAAATCAGTAATTCAACTAGCTGAGCGATTCGGTTTCAAATCAAAGGAATTATTTTCAAGAAGTATGAAAGCCAAAATAGGTGTAACGCCGTCCGTGTTTCTAAAGCGATTGAAAAGTGATAATTTATAAATCGAGGTATTTCATTTATAAATTATATGTTATGCAGGAATACATTTGGCTAGATAAATTTTAAAATCAAAACGTCATGGAAAAATTAAAGCTAAGGTTGAAATCCAAAGAAATCAAAAATTTAAGGGTAATTAAGGGAGGTTTAGATGATGGAACCATCAAGAAAAGGAAAATGAAAATGAAAAAGGAAAATTGAAATTGAAAAAGGAATAAGTTTTTTGGATTTATTTTTCAAATATCACTAATACCTCTATAGATATGCGCTTACTTTTTTTACTTCTTACTTCAGTTCTATTTATGAGCTGTTTAGACGATGAAAGAAAATTTGAATATCCCTCCATTGAGAATATTCAGAAGGTGGAGACGCACTTTAATATGTCCTATGTAAACGACTACGTAAATCTTGAAAAATTCAAGGATTCATCCATGGTGAGATGGTTTCATCAACAGGACAGTATAGCGGAAGATTATTTTGAATCTAAACCTGCGTATAAGAAGTATCTGAGTCATATTAAAGATTATGGCAACGATGGTGCAAGCGGAATCTCAGCTATTAAGTATGATGAACGAGAATATACCTACTATTTAAAAGACTCAGATTCCGCTCAATCATTAATCAGAAGAAAAACGATAAATGGAATTGATGAACAGTTATTTGATATAAGTGCTTACTCGGATATGGGTTGGATAATAGACTATTATAAGCCCTCTTATGACGGCATGTATATCGCCATAGCCATGGGAAAAGAAACTGATTTTTTTAAGTCGATTCTAATTTTTGATACTACATCAAAAGAAGTGGTTGTTAAAATTAATGCCCAAACCAAGCCCGATATGGTAGGAGGTATCGTTTGGACACAGGACAGTAGGTCTATTCTTTTTATAGCCTATCCAAACACTTCTGAAGAGAAGAAGACTAACGATAGTTTTATGGCGGTTTATAATCTTGGGCAAGATACGGATAGCCCTGCATCCTTATTTAAAGATGGGGATTTTGGGGTTACAGTTTTCCCAGAGTTTTTCATAATACCTAAAATTAGGTCGGAGCAAGATAATTACGTCTTTGTCTACATTGCGAATGCGAACGAATATTGGGATTGCTACTATATGAGCTATGAAGCCTTCAGAAATGAAGACTATAAGTGGCAAAAATTATTTGATGAAAAAGATATGGTCTTAAACGATTATGGAACCGAAAGGAACCATCTGTTTTATTACAAACGGTTGAAGGGCGGTAACATACAACTTTGTCAACTTGATTTAAGAAACCCTGACAGTGCTCCAAAGATTTTGTTTGAGGGCTCCGAGGGAGAACAACTATCTAGCTTTAAGGTGTTGGGCAATGCCACGTATTATACCGTGAGCAAGAATGGAATTGAAGAAAGCCTTTATAAAATAAATTCGGATGATCTGATCACAAAAGTGGTATTGCCAAAAGTGCCCGGCGAAATTAATTTTAAGTATAGGTCTCCCTATTTGAATGACCTATGGGTGCAGCTTAATGGCTGGACTATCAATTATGAGGATTATAAAGTAACAGCCGGCGATATACTTGTTCAAGAGTCTTTTCCTATCAGAAAAAGCTATCCCGAGTTCAATGATATCGTGAGTGAGGTAGTAGAAATAGAATCGCACGATGGAGTAATGGTTCCAGTTAGCATTGTTCGCCAAAAGGATTTCAAAAAAACAGGAAAGAATAAGGCCATTATTTCTGTATACGGAGCCTATGGAATATCAGAAACACCGTGGTTTCATGAGCCGATTTTAGATTTTGTAAATCAGGGAAATATATATGTTACGGCACATGTAAGGGGAGGGGGCGAAAAAGGACCTCAATGGCATGAAGATGGAATGCTGCTGAACAAGCCGAATTCATGGAAAGATTTAAACCATGCGGCAAAATTCTTGATAAACGAAGGATGGGTGCATCCAAAAAAAATAGGCTTGAACGCTAATAGTGCAGGTGCAATTAACGTGGGTATGGCGGTCAATACGGAGCCACAATTATATAATGCACTAACAATTTTTAACGGTGCCGTAAATGGAATCCGAACCGAAAGCATAGAAGGATATGACACTACAGATAATACGTACGAGTTTGGTTCAACAGCAGATAGTACAAGTTTCAAGAGTTTTTTACAGTTGGACCCTGTCGTAAATTTTAATACAGAAACTAAATATCCAAGTACACTACTTCTTATGGATTATCAAGATTATTTAATCCCGCCGTCCGCTAATGGCAAGTATATTGCGCTAATGCAAGGATTGGGCGGTAATGGAGATACGCCCTATCTATTAGATGTGGACTTTGAAGGAGAACATGAAATTGATTGGTATGCGGACTACGCCAAGGCCATATTCTTTATAAATACGGAGTTAGACCGTTAATCGATATCACTGGAGTTCTCCAAAGCCTGATTAAAAGATAGAAGCATTTGGTTGAGAAAGGCGGAAGGCTCTTTCTTTCTTCGCTTTATATCCCCAAAAGTGTCATAGATATCAAATGGTGGTATTTGAAAGCACTCCGCTAATACCTTAGCTATAACTTTTACCGGAATTTCTTGTTGCTGAAAAACACCCGTATGGTATAAGGCATAGACCAATTCTACAAACGCTACTTTGGAACCTGTCCATTTTAGGGATGTGATTTGATTTGACTTTTTGCTTTTCAGACCTTTAAGTTCCGTCGTATAGAATGATGCCAGTTGCTCATTTGCTCTGATTTGGCTCAAAAGGATATCATGGCTGGTATAAAAATCGGATTCCAAAATAGTTCCTATGGATTGGTATTTGTCCGCACTAGGTATTCCTTTTCGGGTAAAATAGAGATGGTCAAAATGGTTGTGTCCAAGGCTAAGGTATTTCCGGAAGCCCTTTTGTCTATCCAAAAAACCCTGCACATCTCTAAGCTTAACATTTATGTACTCTTTTTGATGTGCATTTCCAGATAAAGGATAATTGGCCTGGTACTCCCGTAATTCCCAATAATAAAAAAGCTTTGTCTGCGGTTGCTGCTTAGTGGTTTTAAAAAAGCGAATCTCTTCTTTTAATTCCAAAGCACCTTTGCTAAAAAATTCCTGCTTAAGGCTCGTAAGCGCATGCTGACAAAAGGCTATAGCCTTATTATAACCTGCTAGCTTGGTTGCCTCAGATGCTATCCTATTTTCTAATTGATTTTGAAAGTCCAATCCAAATCGTTTTAAATACTAAGATTTAAAGATGGGAATACCGGGACTTTAATTTAGAAAACTATTTTCTGGATTTATAAATACACTAGCACATTTATGAATTCCCTTTAATTAACAGCGCTTTCCTATTTAACTGCTTGTTTATTATCGAGTTTACGTCTTAGCGTGTTCATATCCTCACTGATCTTCTTTTCTACAACTCTAGCATAAATTTGTGTCGTCGCTAACTTTGTGTGTCCTAGTAGTTTTGAGACTGTTTCGATCGGCACTCCGTTTGTTAATGTAACGGTTGTAGCAAAGGTATGTCTCGCCATATGGAAGGTCAAGTTTTTCTCAATATCACATTTATCCGCTATTTCTTTCAGGTAGCTGTTCAGCTTCTGATTGGAAATAGAAGGCATAAGCTTAGAATTATATTGTGTTCTAGGATGATTCTTGTATTTGCTTATCAGCTCCTTGGTTTTAGAAAGTATCGGTATTTTAAAGGGCGTTCCTGTTTTATTTCTATTTGCCATTATCCACATATCGTCATCTATTCCCATGGTAACACAGTTTTTATCCAAGGTCATGATGTCGCCATAGGATATTCCGGTGTAGCAACTGAAAATAAAAAGGTCCTTTACCATGGATAGTCTTTCTATTGGAGTGGTAAATTCTTCTATTCGTTCAAGCTCCTTTTCGGTTAAAAATTCCCGCTCTCTTTTCTCTAATTGAGGCTTAAATTTTACGAATGGATCACGTTCCATCCATTCCATATGAAACGCAAGTGTAACCAATCTCCTAAGGCGCTGAATATGTTTCATTACGGCGTTGTTGCCGATTTTTCCTTGATAGTGTTCAGGTTTATAGGAATGTAGGAAACTTTCTAGGCCCAATACAAATTGATAGTCCAGATCTTGAAGAAATATGTCATCTTTCTTGTATTCTTTGGTAACATATTCCAGAACATATTTTTGACTGGTCTTATAATGGCATAAGGTTTTAGGGGCTAATTTGACACCTAGCTTATCATTGTGATAGTCAAAAATATCTTGTAGGGAATGTATTCTCTTGTCCTCGCCCAGATACCGCGCTTTTATAAGTTCCACCGAGAGTATCTTGAATTCTGCTTTTAAATCCCTGTAGCTTAAAACGAGCTCGGATTTAACTTCATCCAAATAATAATTTACAGCTTTTGAAGTCTTATTGTTTCCCGCAGCCTTTTGGCGTTTGGAATCCCAGGAATCCACATCGACCTTTTGTTTAAGGCTGATATTGACCTTCTTTCCGTTTAAAGTAATCCGAGCATAAATAATCGAATTGTTGTTTTTGTCGGCTCGTTGGGCGTAAATCCAGAATAGAATCGAAAATGTTGATGTAGTGCGCATAGTTGTCGTCTTTTAATGTTGAACAATCAGTGGACGAAAGTCAAATCAACTAAGCAAGAAATAATACTATATTTTAGGCAATATATGAAAGTGTTGACACTTATGTTGACGAATTGGAATTATGTTGACGATTTGTGAACTTTTAAAACCAATTCAAATCAATTCATATGACTACCTTAAAAAAGTAAAGCCTTGCAAATCATAAGATTAGCAAGGCTTTGGTCTCGGATGTTATCCGTTTCAGTGACCTGGCCGGGGCTCGAACCCGGGACCCTCTCCTTAAAAGGGAGATGCTCTACCAACTGAGCTACCAGGTCAAAATTTCACCGCAGCCATTCCTTGAATGCGGGTGCAAATATAAGTTGATATCTTTACTTTCCAAACGCTTTTTAAGATAAATTTCTTTTTTTTTGAAATCCATTATTTTTAGTTCAATTTTACACAAAACAAACAGGTGAAAATAGTATTGGTAGGGTATATGGGCAGTGGAAAGACCACAGTAGGGAAGTTAGTGTCTAAACACTTGAAAATTAATTTTTTAGATCTGGACGACTATATAGAAAATGCCGAAGGACAAAAAATAGCAGCGCTATTTAAGGAAAAGGGAGAGCTTTATTTTAGAAAGAAAGAATTTTTTTATTTGAACGAAATTTTAAGCTCCCCATCAAATATTGTGCTCTCCACCGGCGGGGGTACGCCTTGCTACGGTACTAATATGGGGGCTATTTTAACGGCAACGCCAAATAATTTCTACCTTAAGGTATCTCTAAAAGAACTAGTACGGCGCCTTTCTACCGAAAAGGAACATAGGCCGCTTATTAGCGGAATAGTGGATACCCAATTACCGGAATTTATAGGCAAACACCTTTTTGAACGCAGTTTTTATTACAACCAAGCTTCTAACATGGTATCCTGCGACGGTAAATCTCCCAAGGAACTGGCCAAAGAAATCATAAGCCTTTTAGTTTAGGAACACCCTATCGTTTTTGGATTCAAAGAAAACGTTGACATGTTCCTGTAAAGAGGTGGATAGGGAAATTCCTTTATAATCTGCCTTTACTGGATATTTTTTATGGTTCCTGTTCACGAGTACCGCCGTTTTGAGTTGTTTTAAAGGTGTTTTTAAAAAATGATGCACTCCGTAGATAAGCGTTGTGCCAGAGTTAAGCACATCATCTACCAGCACTATAGATTTGTTGGCGTAGTCTTCTTGCCCAAGGGAGGTAGAAACACCGCTTTTTAACGGATTCTTTTTATCCATAATTACTTTGCAAAGTGTGATTTCTGCATCCGTTATTTTTCGAAGTACCGTTATGATTTTTTTCGCAAAATTAATGCCTCCGCCTTCAATGCCTGCAATAATGATCTCTTTTTCGTTCACATTGGCCTCATAGATCTGGTAGGCTATCCGTTTTATTTTAAACTGTATCTGTTTGTGCGAAAGAATAAGTTGTTCCATTGATTTACTTTTATCTGTGCTAAATTTCCCCTGTTGATGTGCTAATCACTCCTAGTTGTCTACACCTACGAAGCTACTTTTTTCATTTGCAGTTTCTTTTTCTTTTTGAACATTGAACCTCGAACCTCGAACCTCGAACTTGACACTTGAACTTGACACTTGAACAAAACTTCCCTCTAAATATAGGTATGTTTTAATTAGCTGTCTTTATCCGTATCGGATTCATTCTGTTTTTCAGCGTCCGTGGGTTCGTCCAGATAATCCTCTATTTCCCGGCGGTCTTTTTTGGTTGGTCTACCTGCCCCTTTTTTACGATAATATTCTTTTGAATATTGTAATAGTTCGTTGTGCTCAAAGGCTTCTTTGGGCGTGGTATCTTTGCGGTACATATCCACCAGTTTGGCCCCGACCCTACTTGGAGGAATATCCAGCACCGTAAATTTATGGTTGATTTGATCTTTTCTTATGGTAACGGCATCCGTGGGGAAAACCTCCCTGCTAGGTTTTGCTACCTGTTCGTTAATTTTAACGTGACCCTTTTTGCAGGCATTGGTAGCAATATTCCTAGTTTTAAAGTAGCGGATACTCCATAAGTATTTGTCTACACGCATTGTAATTAAAAATCTTTGTTAAGGTTCCCGGCAAAAATAGGGGAAAATTGTATCTTGCGCGCTTAAAATTTAGGTTGATGAAGTTAAGTAAGGTCTGTTTATTTGTATTGGTGGCAGCGGGAATATGGTCTTGTAAAAAGGATGACGACGGGCCAGAGATAGAAACAGTGCCACCAAGGTTATTAAGCGAAGTTGCCGTTGAGGATGATGCTGAAATTTTAGTTTACTTGAAAAGCCACTTCTATAATTATGAAGAGTTTCAAAGTCCAGTGGCCAATTTTGATTTTAAAATTAGGCTTGACACCATAGCGGGTGCTAACAGCAATAAAGTCTCTATTTTTAATAGTCCAAATTTAATTACCGAAACAATAAAGGTTAGATCCTCAGAGTTTGGCAGACGTGACGGTGAAGAGATAGATCATAAATTATATGTCTTAGTTGCTCGGCAAGGTGTCGTTACAGATAGTATGCCTACTATCGGAGACAATTCTATTTTAAGGTATGAGGGACTAGTACTAAATGGGTTACGTTTTGACTTGACTTCTAGTCAACCAATTAAATTAAATTTATCTGGTACCGTTAGAGGTTTTGGTAATGGAGTTACGTATTTTCAAAAAGGATTAGGTCCTTTTGAAAACGGTGATGGAACAATCGATTATGAAAATTATGGTGTCGGTGCTTTATTTATTCCTTCTGGGCTTGGCTATTTTGCGTCACCTCCCCAGGGTTCCAGAATTAGACCTTATAGCCCTTTGGTTTTTACAATAGACCTTGTGGATTATGAGCCGAACAGCGATAACGATGGTGATGGTATTCCTTCCTATTTAGAAGATGTTAACAATAATAAGAATCTTAATGATGATAATACGGATCAAGCGGAAGAGAGGTCTTTTACTCCTAATTATCAGGATTTTGACGACGACAATGACGGAATACCCACTAGAGAAGAAATAAACTTAAATGAGGACGGAACATTTTTATCTTTCAGGGATACAGATGGAGACGGTATTCCTGACCATTTAGATATTGATTGATTATTTTCCCCAAACATTAAAAAGCCCTTTAAGTCTGAACTTAAAGGGCTTTTTTATTCGAGCTATTTTATTTGCCCTAGAGCTTCAAGGAAAGGCTCAAAATAATTTGGTCAGGTCTTGTATCTACACGGTCTCCATCTAGCGAGCCTATAGTAGTGCCTATAAAATTCAGTTCGTTTTCGCTAAAACCTCTTTCGTAGCGAATATCCACGCCTAGTTTTCCAAAGCTTACCCCGGCACCTATGTTCAGTCCTACCGTTAAATCATTTTCAACGTTATCGATGCTAACATCGTCAAACTTACTGTTCAAGATATATTGGAAGGCAGGTCCCGCAAATATACTCAAAGGTCCTATAACGTTAAGACCAACCAATACGGGAACATCCAATTTGTTCAATTTTAAATCACCTTCATTGTAACCGGATGTAGTACTGGTGTACACCAATTCCGGTCTTACGTACAACTTGCCGCCCAGTCTGCCATAGAGACCCACATGGTAACCCACATTCCTATCCGGACTCTGAAGGACGTTCTGTGCGGAATCGAAGAACTCTCCGTTACCGGCGTAGTTTAGTCCGCCTTTTAGACCAAATCCAGATTCTTTTTGTGCCATCGTAACAAATCCGGATAGCAGCAATACTGTAATAAATAAGGTTTTTTTCATGATTATTTTATTTTAAGGAATAGGTGGTTTTCAATAATAATAATTAAAATCCTATTTCTTGTTCTACCATGAAAACGAAAAGCATTGTTTTTTATTGTTTTAAGCGCTATCGGGCAACCAGACTGATGATTTTGCGTCGCGGCATCTAAATGTGCTATGTCAATTTAGACTTTTCACCTGAGTTCAATTAATAATATAAGATTATTTTGGATAAAAAAAGATGTATTTTCAGTAAATTAAAGTGTTGAAATCCAATTCGTTGATCTAAAAACCTATCCATGATAAGCTCCGCTAAAGTTATTGACCGCGAAGTCTCGGTGCTTTCTGGTAGATGAATTTTTTAGGGAATATGCCGAAGCGGTCGACAAGGGGCTTATCGTCTACAAGGCCGAACCTCCCCCGGTAATGTCCCAAAAGCGAAATAATCAGTATAGCGGTCATTTTCCGGTTGAGCGGCTTCAGGACCTTGAAGCACTTTTATGTATGCTATTTGAAGGCCCATATGAAGGACGGTTTCCCCGACACGCTCTCCTGCAATAGGTTCACCGAACTGATGCAGCACAACCTGATGGCGGTGGCCCTGTTCTTAAAGACCTGTCGTTTGGGCGACTCTTCCGGGATCTCCTTCGTAGAATCGACCCACGTCGTTGTCTAGAACAACAAGCGCATCCCCAACAACAAAGTTTTCAAGGGCATCGCAACCATGGGCCGGTTCCAAGCTGCACATCATCATAAACGACAGGGGGGAATACTGAACTTTACCATAACCCAGGCGAACGTGGACGATAGGGAGCCGCTCAAAAAAGAACGTTTTTCGGACAAGATCTATTGAAAGATCTACGCCGACAAGGGCTACATAGGAAAGAGCCTGATGGAAATGCCGTTCATCCACGGCGTACAGCCCATTACATCCGTTAGGAACCATATGAAGAACTCCCTGATGACGATGTCCGACAAGATACTGTTGAACTATCGGTCATAGAAACGGTGAACGACGAGCTTAAGAACATTTGCCAAATAGAGCATTCAAGGCACAGGAGCTTAGGGAACTTCTTGGTCAATATCGTCATAGGGTGCATAACATATGGCCTCTTGCCAAAAAAGCCAAGCATTAAATACCATACCGTAAAAACAAATCAGCTTATGCCTTTTTTAATCGAACTCAGGTTTTTAGTAGTTACTTATGTTCACGTCACGGCAATTCTAACGCATCACTTCAACATTAGGATAGCTGTTCACAAGGACGTTCGGTTGCCTACTTTTCAATTTTCACTTCCCAATGCCCTCTTTTTACTTAGTACTGTTCACTTCTCACTTTTTACTTCCTACTGACCCCTTTTAGATCTTTGTTTTTTATTAGGTTTTGGCGACCCTGAGTTCATTATCTTTGAGGCTTATTCTTAAGCTTTTGAAATTTACCTTACACACTACCGATGCCCAAAGCAAAGCCAGGGCAGGAACCATAGAGACAGATCATGGTACTATACAAACCCCCATTTTTATGCCTGTTGGCACCGTAGCTTCGGTAAAGGGTGTGCACCAAAGGGAACTTAAAGAGGAAATAGACCCGGATATTATATTGGGTAATACCTACCATTTATTCCTTAGGCCCAAAACGCATATTCTGCAACAGGCCGGCGGACTTCATAAATTTATGGGTTGGGATAGGAATATTTTAACCGATAGCGGAGGATACCAAGTGTACTCGCTTTCCGCCAATAGAAAGATAAAGGAGGAAGGCGTAAAGTTTAAATCGCATATAGATGGTTCTACCCATATGTTTACCCCAGAGAATGTGATGGAAATACAGCGGGTAATCGGTGCCGATATTATTATGGCGTTTGACGAGTGCACCCCTTACCCTTGTGATTATAACTATGCAAAACGGTCTATGCACATGACGCATAGGTGGTTGGATAGGTGTATAAACCATTTGGAAAAAACACCCTTGGCCTATGACTATGCCCAAACTTTTTTTCCTATAGTCCAGGGCTCTACGTATAAAGATTTGAGAAGACAGTCCGCAGAATATATTGCCAATGCAGGTGCGGAAGGAAACGCTATTGGTGGTTTATCCGTAGGAGAGCCGGCCGATGAACTGTACGCCATGACCGAAGTCGTTTGCGAAATACTTCCGGAAGATAAACCTAGGTACCTTATGGGCGTAGGAACACCCATTAATATTTTGGAGAATATTGCCTTGGGCGTGGATATGTTCGATTGTGTGATGCCTACAAGGAACGCCAGAAATGGCATGTTGTTTACCGCCCATGGCACCATCAATATTAAAAATAAAAAGTGGGAAGATGATTTTTCTGTGCTGGACGAGATGGGTACCACTTTTGTAGATTACGAATATAGCAAGGCCTATCTACGCCATTTGTTCGCTGCCAATGAGTATCTTGGAAAGCAAATAGCCACCATACACAACTTAGGGTTCTATCTATGGTTGGTACGTGAGGCCAGGAAACATATATTGGCGGGCGATTTTAGGGAGTGGAAAGATAGGATGGTGAAACAAATGGATAAAAGGCTGTAATGCTATCGATTATAGATAAATACATATTAAAGCGTTATTTGGCCACATTTTTCTTGATGTTGCTTTTGTTCATTCCCATCGGGATTATGGTTAACCTAGCGGAACAGATAGGGAAAATGATAGATAATGAGGCACCGCTAAACGAGATATTGGAGTATTATCTCAATTTCACCATTTACATCGGTAGTCTGCTGTTTCCTATTTTTCTATTTCTTTCTGTTATTTTCTTTACCTCTAAATTGGCTAACAATACTGAAATTGTAGCCATTTTAAGCTCTGGGGTCTCCTATAACAGATTTTTGCGCCCTTACCTCATCGGGGCATCGATTATTGCCATTCTCATGTTTTTTATGACCATGTTCATTGTACCAAATGCGAGTTTGGGTTTTAATGAGTTTAAGTTCAAATACCTTAAAAAGGGAAATCAGGACCGCGTTACCAGCAATATTTTCAACCAACTGAACGAAACCGATTTTATTTATGTGAGCAGTTTTGATCCTGCCCGCCAGTTGGGGAACGATTTTACATTTGAACGTTTTAATGAAAACAACGAGCTGGAATTTAAAATTTCCGCAGCCAATATCAGATGGGTAGAAAAGGACAGTACCTACAGATTAACCTCTTACAGCAAACGAACCGTTAAGGGAGATACCGCACTTATAGAGAGCAAAAGGCGCTTAGATACCATCTTTGCCTTTAAAATTGATGATCTTACCCAAGTTTCCTATGTTGCGGAGACAAAGAACCTTTATGAACTGGACAAATTCATTGAAAGTCAGAGACTAAAGGGAGCCTCAAATATTAATACCTACGTACTCGTAAAATATAAAAGGTGGGCCTTGCCCTTAACGGCCTTTATCTTAACCATTATTGCTGTGGCAGTTTCCTCGGTAAAAAGGCGCGGCGGAATGGGAGTTAACCTCGCCTTCGGAATTTTGGTGGCCTTTGTTTTTATATTTTTTGATAAAGTCTTTGGAACCCTTGCGGAACAATCCGGTTTTTCGCCCTTATTGGCGGTAATTATTCCCAACATGGTCTTTGGTGCTTTGGCGTTTTACTTGTTACAGAATGCAAAAAGATAGGACAAGCAATCTCGTCCACCTCCATTTTTTGGTTTTTATTTACGGTTTTACCGCCATCCTGGGAAAATTGATTTCTATAGACTCCTTGTCCCTAGTTTGGTTTCGTATGGGTTTGGCATCCCTCTTTATTCTGGTATATATTCGGTTTTCTAAATTCAACCTACGCGTAAGCACAAGAACCTTATTATGGTTCACATTTGCGGGAATCGTGGTCGCTTTACATTGGGTTACCTTTTTCTGGGCAATTAAGGTGTCCACAGTCTCGGTAGCCTTGGCAATGATGTCTACCGGAGCTTTTTTTACGGCCATTTTAGAACCAATAATCTACAAAAGAAAGGTAATAGCGTACGAGCTGCTGCTTGGTTTATTGGTCATGATCGGGCTATATTTAATTTTTAGGGTAGAATCCAACTATGTAAAAGGTATGATAATCGCTTTGACATCTGCCTTTCTGGCGGCTATTTTTTCGATTGTAAACGCACAATTGGTAAAGGAGCACCGACCTTCCATAATATCGTTTTATGAACTTGGAATAGGAACCCTTTTTTTATCCTTGATTTTGGCCGTAAGAGGAAGCTTTTCATGGGACTTTTTTGTATTGAGTGCTTCGGATTGGGGCTACTTGGTAGTGCTGGCCTTAATTTGCACTTCTTATGCCTTTATTGCGTCTGTAAAGATAATGCGCGTGCTTACCCCATATACCGTTATGCTTACCAACAACCTGGAACCGGTGTACGGAATTCTCTTGGCATGGGCCATTTTTGGGTCGGAGGAAAAAATGAATCCGTTCTTTTATGTTGGTGCCCTGATCATTTTATTAACGGTTATCGCCAACGGTATCTTAAAGCATAAAGCCAGTAAAAAACAGAGACGGATCAAAGATTAGGCATTAAAGTTTTATCTTTGCCCCACAACGAACTAAATCTTTTTTTGAACTATGGAGTATTTGGATTTTGAACTTCCGATCAAAGAGCTGGAAGAGCAATTGGACAAGTGTATGATTATTGGCGAGGAGAGTGATGTTGACGTTACCGAAACCTGTAAGCAGATAGAGAAAAAATTAACCGAGACCAGAAAGGAAATCTATAAGAACCTTACCGCTTGGCAGCGCGTTCAGCTATCCAGACACCCGAACAGACCCTATACCCTAGATTATATCAAGGCCATTTGTGGGGATACTTTCTTGGAGCTACATGGAGACCGTAACGTTAAGGACGATAAGGCCATGATCGGCGGATTGGGGAAAATCGGAGATCAGTCGTTCATGTTCGTTGGGCAGCAAAAAGGATATAATACCA
>Ga0208903_1001195_pt1 | contig 15571 bp, 9 predicted proteins | sample AntAceMetag02UKJ_FD_184769 | JGI IMG/M metagenome (GOLD analysis project Ga0208903, IMG submission 184769) | Saline lake microbial communities from Ace Lake, Antarctica - Antarctic Ace Lake Metagenome 02UKJ (SPAdes) (version 2) | ecosystem: Environmental > Aquatic > Non-marine Saline and Alkaline...
ATGGCGCTAAGCGATGACATTAAAAATAAACTCGCGCTTTTCTGTAATGTTAAAAAAGAGGCCGTAATAGAAGCGAGAGATGCTGATACCATTTACGCCGTTCCCATTTTAATGTCTAAAGAGCGCTTAGATGAAGTTGTTCTCAAAAAGCTTAACCTTCCTCATAATAACGAGCCCAACCTCGAAAATTGGAAAGATTTTCTATATCGATTAAAATATCCCAAGGCAGAAATAAGTATTGGCCTAGTTGGAAAATATGTTGAATTAAAAGACAGCTATAAGTCTATTGTAGAGGCATTTATTCATGCAGGCGCTGCCAATGAATGCAAAGTAAATATCCGTTGGATTCAATCCGATCGCTTAGAATCCGTGAATGTAGAGGAAGATATGAAAGGCTTAGACGGAGTATTCGTTGCGCCTGGATTTGGTGAGAGAGGATTTGAAGGCAAATTGGAAATGGTGCGTTATGCACGTGAAAACAAAGTTCCTTTTCTAGGAGTTTGCTTGGGTATGCAAGCCGCTGTAATTGAGTTTGCTCGAAATGTTTTGAAATTGGAAGACGCCAATTCAACCGAAATCAATCCCGAAACGAAGCATCCTGTAATTGCCTTAATGAACGACCAAAAAAGCGTGGTAAACAAAGGCGGAACCATGCGATTAGGAGCATGCAATTGTGAGCTCAAAGAAAATAGCAAAGCATACGAGGTATACCACCGAAAAATGATTTCAGAGCGCCACCGTCATAGATTCGAATTCAACAATCGTTACTTCAAACAATTCGAAGAAAACGGAATGCTCATGACCGGTCTCAATCCTGATTCTGGATTGGTGGAAATTATAGAGTTAGTAGATCATCCATGGTTTGTTGGAGTTCAATTCCACCCGGAATTTAAGAGTACTGTTGCCCACCCTCATCCCCTATTTGTACATTTTATTGCTGCCGTTTTAAAATCAGCACACAACCCAAATTAGATTATTGTGAAGAAAATGGATTTGAATACCATCATTGGTTTCGCCTTAATAGGCGTTATCCTTGTTTGGTTTAGCTACACCCGTCCCGATGCAGAGCCCATTGAAACAACCACTGATACGGAAGTTCGGGCTGACAGTCTAAATTCAGAATCGGCAACTCCAAAAGAATTTATTGAGGAGAGCCCTATTGCCCGCTCCGCCGACTCGAGCGTGTTCACTGAACAGAGCATACAAAAATACGGAGCCTTTAATTCTGATGTGCAAATTGAAGCCCAAGAAGAACTATTTACGCTAGAAAATAATTCGCTGCGACTTATTATTTCTAGCGTAGGTGGGCAGCTTATAAGAGCAGAGGTGAAAAACTATCAAACCTACGATAGCCTTCCTATTGAATTGGTGAAATTGGCCAATAGCCAATGGAGCTATGAGATGCAAGCAGAAAGACTGTACTCGACAAAAAACCTGTTCTATACAGGGGTTCAAAAAGGGAATCAACTAACGCTAAGTGCTCCACACTCTTCCGGCAGAACCTTAAAGATCAAATACGCGCTTGCCGAAGAAGGCCATGCTCTGCATATGGAAATAGAGGCCGAAGGTCTGGGCATAACACAGTCTGGTTTTCAATGGGATATGGATGCCCTGCGCCAAGAGTTGAACATTGAAGCGGAGAACCAACAAACCGGATTATACTTTGCTGAAAGTGAAAAGAATAAAGTAGACAACCTTTCTCTTACAGGAGAAGATAGCGAACTACTAGATAACTTGAAATGGGTTGCATTCAAGCAGCAGTTCTTTAGTTCTGTTATTGTTGCCCAAGATAAATTCACAAAAGCAGAGCTTGCTTCCTTGCCATTAGTGTCTGAGACAAGTACCAAGAGAATGGGGGTCCGCATGCGCGGAACCGACAATGAGAATTTTATCGCCGATTGGTATTTTGTCCCAAATAAATACAATACACTTGAAGAATACGGCTATAATATGGACGAGCTCATTCCGATGGGCTGGGGAATATTCGGTTGGATAAATAGAGGCATCGTTGTAAACATTTTCAAGTGGTTGGAAAGCTATGGGATGAACTACGGAATCATCATCCTCATTATGGCGGTACTTATAAAAATGGTACTCTTCCCGCTTACATACAAGAGTTATTTATCGATGGCCAAGATGCGTGTCTTGAAACCAGAGATGGATGAATTAAACGAGAAATTTAAAGACAAAGAGGCATCCAAAAAGCAACAAGCGCTTATGGAGTTGTACCGAAAGGCGGGTGTAAATCCTTTGGGTGGATGTATTCCTGTTGTCCTTCAATTTCCGATACTCATCGCGCTTTTCCGATTCTTCCCTTCATCCATCGAATTGCGGCAACAAGGATTCTTGTGGGCAACGGATTTGTCTACCTATGACTCGATTTACAACCTTCCCTTCAACATTCCTTTTTATGGAGATCATATAAGCTTGTTTACCCTGCTAATGACCCTCTCTACTTTGTTGTATACTTATTTCAACAATCAGATGACTCCACAGAATAATCAGTTTCCGCAGTTGAAGTATATGATGTACCTAATGCCCGTAGTTTTCTTAGGTGTCTTCAATAATTACGCATCCGGATTGAGCTACTACTACTTTGTAGCCAATATGTTAACCTTTGGTCAGCAATTTGGAATTCGCTACTTTGTGAACGACGATGCCATTCATGCAAAACTGCAGGAAAATAAAAAGAAGCCCAAGAAACAAAGTAAATTCTCGAAGAGATTAGAAGAAATTGCAGAAAAGCAACAAGAAAGCACAAACCGTAAAACCCGTAGAAAATGAGAACTTTTTTCCTTTCCAGTTTGATTCTACTGCTTTCCTCTTGCGGCGCAAGCAAATACACATCGCTCTTAGATACCAATAAGAATCAGTTGGAAGTGACTATCGATCGCTCTCCTTGCTATGGTCATTGTCCAGTTTATTCGGTCAACTTCAACCTCAACACAAAAGAAGCCACCTTTAAAGGATTGAAATTTACGCGCTTGTCTGGGGAAAGAAAATTTACAATAACCGATGAAGAGGTGTCGAGTATTTTAGATGGATTGAAAAACTGTGCCTACCTAGGTCTTTCCAGTAGCTACGATGGCGCCATTTCAGACATTCCCTCTTGCAGCACTGCACTTATTGTGAATGGCGAAAAAATAAAAGGAGTCTACAATCGCTACGAAGGCCCCGATGCACTTATCATTTTCGAAACGCATTTAGACAATATTATAATCACCCATCTAGGTCCGATTTAATAAAAATGGGGCGCTATTGCGCCCCATCATCCACCCATGAATCGGAAAACTGCAACCGAGTTCATGTTTAGGGAAGAACAGAATATCCGTGTCTTGTTTTCTAAAGAAAGTACTTTACAAAAAAGCACCTTATTTACATCTCCCAATAAGTTGGGAATCAGTAATGCAAAGCCTCTCGGGCAGATTATTTTATTTGCCAGTATGATAACTTCCTTATTTCCTGAATCCATTACACAGATAACTGGAATATTGCCCTTCGCTTTTCCTTTCTGCAATCAAACAATATTTTTGGCTGCAATCTGAGCTATTTCATAGCTCGAATAGACTGCCTTTGGAGCAGAAAATGGCACTTTGTTAGGTTTAAATAATGGCTTAACATCCACCCTAATTCCAACTGCCAAACATTCGGATAATCTGGATGTCTACCGATTTCTGCAACGAATAAATATCCAGCAGGCATTCCCTTAGAGCTGGAGAGTTCTTAATCCTATCTACTCCAATAAAGGGGGGTATGAGCATGGTGAAATTCGAAGGCGGCAGTCATCGACTGTAAAACTCCCTCTTATTCCAATGGCTTTCATGGTTTTGAGACTTTAATTCAGAGGTAGAATTAGGCCGTTTCAATTAGGATGACGGGCATCATACCACTTTATGACTTAAAACAGCTTTCTATAGTTTGAAAATGAATACATTAGAACTACTCATTTTAGACTCGAACCATGAAAGAATCCATCCAGCTTAAACAACGCTTTTCTGTTCTACCTAAAGTCATCTACAATGCCTGGCTATGCAGTGAAGAGCATTCTAAAATGACGGGCGGAATGGCTGTATGCAATCGCTTAGAAGGCCATGATTTCTCTGCCTGGGATGATTATATTTCAGGTAAGAACCTGAAACTAAAAGAAAACAGTCGTATCGTTCAAAGTTGGCGAAGCACCGAATTCAACGAAAAAGAAGAGGACTCTTTCTTAGAGATTAAATTGGAAGAAACAAAAGAAGGGACTGAATTAACACTTCTCCATTCCAATATACCAGAAGGTCAATCTGAGCACTATAAAAACGGGTGGATTGAATATTATTTCGAACCTATGAATGCCTATTTCAAAGAAAAGAAAACGGAAAAAGACTAGAGACAGTTGGCACTAGGCGCAAGTGAATACGTCGCTAATTATTGGTTCAATAAAGATTTAATCTCATGATATAGGACCGCTTTTGTCCACTTTCAATGAGGATATATTTGTCCAGAATGAAATAAGCAGAAATAACGCTTCCAATCTACTCAAATGGATTCTGTAGCTGCTTATCCTAATAAAAATGAGCAGCATGACTAGCCTTTGGAAAAAGCAATCGCAGGAAGAAATAAAGGACCGTGTTTTTAAAGCAATCGATCAGAATGTCAATTACGCCAAACAAGGTGTCCTCGGGGTTCCTGCCTCCTATTTAGACGAAAAGGTTTTCAATCAAGATGCTTCTTTTTTAAAAGAAGCTCCTTTTATGCACGCTCTAACGCATAATCCAAATCATATCGGCTGCCATACCCTTGGGGTATCCGAACATTTCTTTCAAGGCACCCAGTCTATTGAAAGAGAGCTAATAGAAATTTGTGCTGTAGATATTCTCAATGGAGAGGCCAATGCTCAAGATGGATATGTTGCATCCGGCGGTACGGAGGCCAATATTCAAGCTTTGTGGGTTTACCGCAATTATTATAAGAAAGAACACAAGGCCAATCTCGATGAAATGGCAATTATTTGTAGCCAAGACAGCCATTATTCTATGGATAAGGCCGCCAATCTACTTTGCCTCGATATCTATAAAATGGAGGTTTCGGAAGAAGATAGAGCCTTCAGTACTTCAAGCATTGACTCTTGTATTTCAAGAGCAAAGTTGGAAGGTAAAAAATACTTTCTCGTGGTCTGTAATATGATGACTACCATGTTTGGATCAGTAGACGATGTGGATTTCATGACCGAAAGCCTTCTTCGGAATAAATGTGAATTTAAACTACATATTGACGGCGCCTACGGTGGATTTTATTATCCATTTACAAATGATAATCAGTCACTTACCTTCAAAAATCCAAATATAACCTCCTTTACTCTAGATGCTCATAAGATGGCTCAAACGCCCTATGGAACCGGTATTTTTCTCATCAGAAAAGGATTCATTCAATATGCCAATACCCAAGAAGCCAGCTATGTAGAAGGCGAAGACTTTACCCTAATTGGAAGTCGATCGGGTGCCAATGCCGTTGCGGTTTGGATGGTTTTATGCAAGCACGGACCGTATGGTTGGTTTGAAAAAGTTCTTATCCTTCAAAAACGAACGGAATGGCTATGCAAGGAATTGGATGCGCTGAAAATCAAATTTTATAGGAATCCGGCGTCTAATATTCTAACTATCAGGGAAGCGTTTGTTCCCGCATCCATCGCTGAAAAATTTGGCCTAATTCCAGACAATCACGATGTTCCCAAATGGTATAAAGTGGTTATTATGGATCATGTTTCAATCGAAAAGCTCGCTGAGCTCATCGCTGATTTAGAAGCACATCAACTTGCTAAGACCTGAATGTCTTTTTGAAAATGAAGACGTGCTTTTGACATCCCTATTAAAATGGAGGAATGTAAATGACTTTTGTCTTTATTAGAAATACGATGGTCTGCTTCGCTGAAATAAAAGGAATTGACGAAAGTATAATTGCTAAGAGATAGACCGCTTAAATATTCGATGTAAAATACAACTGCATCGTATTATCTTTAAGCCTGAATGTATCTTAGAAAACCTATAACAGCCTTAATTCACTTCAAATCAGCTGCTTTGCCTTGGTTCTTTTCTATGTGCAGCGGTGCTGCGCTTTTAAAGGAAACTCCCTGATTTGTTGCCATTTAAACCTTCAATACGAAATCTAAGGCATACTCTGGGTTTAACTTCCTTCCTAATCTTATTCTTATGAATCGCCCTCTAAGTCTTTCTTCGTTCTTATTGCTTCTATTGACCTTCGGACTTTGGAGCTGTACGGATTCCGAGCAAAAGCCAGAAATGGATCCCGCTTTTGGCGAATTTATCTCCGCCTATACCTCCGGCGTAATTTCAAGTAGAGATGCCGTACTCATCCAACTGGCAAATCCGTATCAAGGAGAACTCAGATCTTCTGAAGCACTTCCTTCCAACCTATTGACTTTCAAACCAAAGCTAGAAGGCCAGCTCTTTTGGCTAGACCGTCAAAATTTAAAATTCATTCCTGCTTCTCCAATGCCGGCGGGGCAGATCTATAATGCTCGTTTTCAGCTTTCCCAACTCGTTGAAACGCCATCGCGCTTAGAAGAATTTCGTTTCCAATTTCAGATTATTGAGCAGGGACTAAGCGTATTTACAGATGGATTAGAGATTGAGGATCTTTCGGATTTAAGTCGGATGAAACTGAGAGGTTTGCTCGCCTTCTCGGATCAGATTGAGCTTGAAACTATCTCAAAGGCGTTTAAGGCCGAACAAAATGGAAAGGAATTAAAGGTGATAATCCAACATTCCATAGATCGAAAATTTGAGTTCATCATTGATGATATTGATCGTGGAGAAAATAGAAGTCAGCTCGTTTTAAGTTGGAATATTTCACTGAATCCAGAATCCATTCAGGGCAGCGAAACCTATGATATTCCTTCCTTATCAGATTTTGAAGTAACCAAAGTACAAGTAGAAAATGGAGCCGATCCTTTCGTAAAAGTTTCTTTTTCTGATCCTATTTTAGAAAATAGTGTCGACGGAATGGTTTCTATTGAGGATGTCACGGATTTAAAATACAAAGTTGAATCCAACCAAATTTTCATTTATCCAGGCAGCCGACTTCAAGGTGCTCGATTATTGACTATTGCCGCAGAAATAAAGAATTTGGCCGGAAAGCCAATGGGTAAAGAGTATAGCGAATCTCTGCTCTTTGAATTAGAAAAGCCCAATGTCCGCATTGTCGGAAATAAGAATATTATTCCATCTCAAGAGGAGGGCTTATTGTTTCCCTTCGAAGCTGTTTCTCTAAAAGGAGTTGATATTTTTATCACTAAAGTATTCAATAACAACATTCTACAGTATCTTCAAAGCAATGACGATTATAACGATCACTACTATCTGAATCGCGTTGGAAGACATATCTACCGCAAGCATATTGATCTGCGCAAAGCGAATGTTTCCAATCCATATACTTGGCAGCGCTACCATATTGATCTCTCTGAAATCATTAAGGCAGATCCAGGCGCCTACTACGAAGTAGACATTCGTTTTAGTCAATCCGATGCGCTTTATACCTGCGATGAGACCGATGCAAACAAGCAAAGTTTACAAGAAATACGAGAGGGTTGGATTAGCGACGGAGAATATTTTGTGGACGACTATTGGAACCATTACGAATACAATTGGGAGGAATATGAAAATCCTTGTAATGCAGCTTATTACGGTCCCTATAAAAATCGTGCGCGCAAAATGGTTATGGCCACCAACTTGGGCCTCACGGCCAAAATGGGTGGAGACGACAAACTGTTTGTAGCCGTAACCGATCTTAAAACCGCTGAATCTGTTGCGGGTGCTACTATTAAAGTTTACGACTTTCAGCAGCAGCTGATCAAAGAAACGCAGACCAACAGTGATGGTTTTGCCGAAGTAAGCTGCGATAGAGAACCTTTTGTGGTTTTGGCTAGCTCAACAGAACAGGGTAAAACCTATCTCAAAGTGAATGAAGGCAATGCACTTTCCCTTTCGAAGTTTGAAGTTTCAGGTGGAAGGGTGCAAGAAGGATTAAAAGGATTTATATACGGTGAAAGAGGGGTTTGGAGGCCAGGAGATTCGCTGTATTTGAGCTTTATTCTAGAAGATGAAAAGAAAGTATTGCCTGCCAATCACCCTGTGAAAATGCTAATGCGGAATCCAATGGGTCAGTTGGTTGCCAGCCAGATAAAGACCTCTAGCGTAGATGGATTTTATGATTTTAGAACGGCAACCGATACGGAAGCTCCTACCGGAGAATACCAAATGCAAGTTTCAGTAGGAAACCGAGTCTATTCTAAAATGATTCGGATAGAAACAGTAAAGCCCAACCGACTGAAAATTGAATTCGATTTTGGGGAAACCCTTCCAGGCGCGAAGGAGTTACAAGGAAAGTTACGTGCTCAGTGGCTTCATGGAGCCATAGCATCAAAACTGAAAGCGGATGTAGAAATGAGCCTTCGGCCCAAGAGTACGCGTTTCGAGAAATTCCCCAATTATCACTTCGATAATTCAATAAAAGGAGATTATCAGTCGTCTGAAATGCAAGTCTTTAACGGCACATTAAATACGGAGGGAAGCGCGAACATTAAAATCGATATGAAGGCGTATAAAGAGGGTGCACCGGGTATGCTCAGTGCTTCTTTTAATACCAAAGTATACGAGCCCGGCGGCAATTTTAGTGTCGATTATCACTCGATCGATTATGCTCCTTACGAGCGCTTTGCAGGTATGCGACTGCCCGAATCGAATTTATGGGGGAATGCACTTGAGACGGAAGTGAAACACAGTATTGAACTTGCCTCAGTTAAAGCCAACGGAAAAGCAGGAGACGCCAAATCATTGAAAGTTATAGTCTATAAAATAAACCGTAGATGGTGGTACGATCGCTACGATGGGGCAGAATACAATTACCTCAACAGCAGCGATTACGCAGAGATTATCTCAGAGGAGATAGCACTTACCAAGGGCAAAGGAAGCTTTCCCATCCAAATTGAAAACCAACATTATGGAAGGTATCTCATTCATGTAGAAGATCCAGAAACAGGGCATTCTTCTGCTCAATTTGTTTATTTCGACTGGCCATATTGGATGCGCGCCAACCGTCAAGACAGCGAGGCTTCTACCCTATTGGGTATGAGTTCAGATAAGGAAAGCTATGCCGTTGGCGAAAAGGTAAAGCTCAGTTTTCCCTCGCCAGAGAAAGGAAGAGCGCTTGTTTGTCTCGAAAACGGCACTCGCATTCTCGATAACTTCTGGGTAGAAACAGAGGCCGGTGAAACACAAATAGAAATTCCACTCAGTGCCGGAATGGCTCCCAACGTCTATGCCCATATTAGCCTTATACAGCCGCATGCTCAAACCGAAAATGACCGACCTATTCGAATGTTTGGCATCCTTCCAATATTGGTCGAAGACCCCGATACTAAACTCATTCCCCTCATACAAACGGATGAAGTCTTCCGACCAGAATCAGAGACAAGCATTACAATAAGCGAGGAAAACGGCAAAGCAATGACCTATACTTTGGCCATTGTAGACGAAGGACTATTGAGTTTAACTCGTTTCAAAACGCCCGATCCTTGGAATCACTTTTATGCGAGGGAAGCATTGGGCGTGCGTACATGGGATATGTACGATCAGGTCATTGGCGCTTTTACTTCCGGAATGACCCAAGCACTTGGTATTGGTGGAGACGATGAAGCCTTGGATCCAGGCAAACAAAAAGCCATGCGATTTAAACCCATGGTTCACTTTCTGGGTCCCTTTGAATTATCAAAGGGTAAAAAGAACAGTCATACGATTGCCATTCCAAATTATGTGGGAGCAGTGCGCGTTATGGTTGTAGCCGGGAAAAACCAAGCCTACGGAAATGCAGCCAAAGAAGTTCCTGTTCGAAGTCCCGTAATGGTCTTGGGCACGCTACCAAGGGTGTTGGGACCTAAAGAAAGCGTTCGACTTCCTGTCAATGTTTTTGCAAATGAGGCGGATGTTAAAACGGTAAAACTGAGCATAAAAACAAACGGCCCTGTGAAAGTGGTTGGAAAGGCAAACACTACTCTTCAATTCGACAAACCGGGCGAAGGCCTAGCATATTTCGATTTAGCAACTGAAATCGAAACAGGCGTTGGAAAAATAACCATCGAAGCGAAAAGTGGAAAGCATCGTGCTACCTACGAAGTTGAGATTGATGTAATGGCTCGAAATCCCCTGTATACAATTGTAAAGGATACGGTTCTAGAATCGGGCGAAGTCTGGAATAGGAGTTTCGAGTATTTCGGATTAAAAGGAAGCAATAGGGCTTTTGTGGAAGCCTCTAAACTTCCAGCCATAAATCTGGAGGCGCGACTCTCTTTTCTTATCGGATATCCTCACGGCTGTATAGAGCAGATTACCTCTACTGTATTTCCGCAGATTTACCTCAACAAAATGATCGACTTAACTGCCGAACAGCGAATAGAAATCGATCGAAATGTAAAGGTCGTTTTAAATCAATATCGCAATTATCAGATTTCATCAGGCGCCTTGGCATATTGGCCTGGCTCGAATCATTCGAGCGATTGGGGCACCAACTATGCTGGACATTTTATGCTCGAAGCAGAGGCCTTGGGCTATGTTATTCCAGCAGGATTAAAATCTCAATGGCTTCAATATCAAACAAACGCATCCCGTCAATGGGGAAGAGGCGATCATAAGAATTATGCATATAATCAGCGCATACAAGCCTATCGATTGTATACACTTGCCAAAGCAGGAAAGGCTGAATTTGGTGCAATGAATGCACTGAAAGCACAGGGAAATTTAGATGTTTCTGCACGTTGGATTCTAGCGCAAGCCTATATAGACGCCGGTCAAAAAGAAGTGGCTTCCAGTCTAATTAAAGAGGCTGTTCGCACTATTCCCAGCTATACAGAACTTACGTATTCCTATGGATCAAATGTAAGAGATGAAGGATTTGTACTGCGGGTTTTAGTCGATCTGGGATTAAAAACAGATGCTGCAAAGCTCGCTCAAGGATTGGCGAAGGAACTGGGTAGCAAGAGATGGTATAGCACTCAAACCGTGGCTTTCAGCCTTGGCGCGCTCTCTTATTATATGGGAGGTAATACCAAAGATCAAGGACTTAAACTGGAGCTCAAGCACAATGGAAAGAACAAAGCCATTAAAACAGCTAAATCTTTAGTCCAGGAAAAATTGGCGAATAAAGAAATGAAAACGTCCTTCCAACTAAAGAATATTTCGGATCAATCTATATACACCCGCTTGCTTGTTTCCGGCCGGCCCGTAGAAGGAAAAGAAAAAAGGATAGCGCAAAATTTACGGATGGAAGTGAAGTATTTCGATAATAACAATAAGCCTATGGATGTGTCGAAGTTAAAAATGGGAACAGATTTCATTGCGGAAATAAGCATTGTAAATCCGGGTCAGCGTGGTTATTATAATGAAATGGCGCTCACTCAAATATTTCCTTCGGGCTGGGAAATTATGAATCCACGTATGATGGGTAATGGCAATTCTGGAAATAGTCAGGCTACCTATCAGGATGTGCGCGACGATAGGGTGATGACCTATTTTAATATTGGTTCAGGAAATACCAATGTATACCGCATACGACTGAATGCTACTTATGAAGGGCGTTTTTATCTGCCTGCAGTGCATTGCTCTGCTATGTATGACGATGATATTAAGGCAGTTGAGCCCGGTAAGTGGGTGGAAGTAACAAAGCAATAAACGAACTCAGTTCGGAAGCCTACGTATCTGTGAATAGAATAGTATTTGGAAAGAGGTGGAAAAGGGCAATGCTTGGCATTGCCCTTTTCAGTCTATTCATCACTTGGTTTTTTTGCCTTCCTGATAGGCTTTTCAATACCCCTTCGAGTACAGTAATTATAGACGTCTCCGGTCAGCTACTTGCGGCTCAAATTGCCACAGATGGACAATGGCGCTTCAATAGCGAAGATTCCATTCCAACTACATTTGAGCGCTGTATTCTAACGTACGAAGACCGAAAATTTCATTCGCATATAGGCATCGATTTCGGAGCATTCATTCGTGCCTTTTGGCAAAACCTTCAAAATCAAAATATTGTAAGTGGAGCCAGCACCATCAGTATGCAAACGATGCGCATGGCTCGAAATAAGGGAAAGAGAACCTATGGGCAGAAATGCATAGAAATTGCGTGGGCACTGCGTGCTGAATTTCGCTATTCAAAAGAAGAGATTCTAAAAATTTACTGTTCCAACGCTCCCTTTGGTGGCAATGTAGTGGGATTGGAAACAGCCTCTTGGCGGTATTACGACAAACCCTCAAAAGAATTAAGCTGGGCAGAAAGTGCCGCTTTGGCCGTATTGCCCAACGCACCGGGAATGATCTTTCCCGGAAGAAATCCATCCGAGTTCTTGCGTAAGAGGAATGCACTATTGCTAAACCTCAAGGAGCTTGCGATGATTGACATCCAAACCTATGAACTTTCGTTATTGGAACCCCTTCCCTCGGCCCCTATTGCCTTGCCTAGACATTCGCTTCATTTATTGGCAGAAGCGCAGAAAAACAAGAGTGGGAAATGGATTGAAACCAGTATTCAAATAGAGTATCAGAGAGAAGCCGCTCGAATTGTTGCATCGCGTTTACAGGAGCTCAGCAAGAATAAAATCTTCAATGCGGCTATTCTCATTAGCAATACCGAAACGGGTGAAGTCTTGGCCTATGTCGGAAATGGCCCCGTTTCGAGAACCAATGGTTCAGCGAATGATATGATTCAAACACCAAGAAGCTCGGGTTCTATTCTCAAGCCTTTTCTCTTTGGAGCATTGTTGGAAAGTGCTGCCATTACACCTCGAACCCTCATTCCAGATATTCCAACTCAATACGCAGGATTTGCACCCAAGAACTACGATCAGGGTTTTGATGGAGCGGTTCCTGCGGAAGAAGCATTGGCTCGTTCGCTAAATATTCCAGCGGTGCGCATGCTAAAAGACTACGGAATTCCACTCTTTCATAAAAAACTAAAAGACATCGGCCTAAGCACACTGCAGTTTCCGCCTTCGCATTACGGCCTGAGTCTCATTCTAGGCGGAGCTGAAGTGACCCTATGGGATCTCGTAAATGCCTATCAAACCGTTGGTGCTAGGCTAAAAGTGCCTTATAGTCAGGAGGCAGTTGAGCTGCATTTCGACCAAGACAATCAAAGGGAATCCAAAGCGTATTCGTACTCAAAGTCAGTCTCTTGGTCTATGTTGGAAGCCATGGCATTGGTGAATAGACCCGAAGAAAGAGCCAGTTGGGAACTGTTTGGAGGGCAACAAAAAATTGCCTGGAAAACGGGAACGAGTTACGGATTTCGCGATGCATGGGCAGTAGGTATTAGTCCGAAATTCACCGTAGGTGTATGGGTAGGAAATGCGAGTGGCGAGGGTCGGCCGGGAATTACAGGCCTCAACGCCGCTGCACCCTTATTATTCGATGTATTCAATGTATTGCCAACGAGCAAATGGTTTTCAGCACCTATTTCGCATTTAGTTAAGGTTCCACTATGTGAACAAAGTGGAATGAGGGCTTCTAAAAATTGTGGCCAAATAGTGGAATACGAAATTCCGGAAGAAGGTTTAAAAACGACTTCGTGCACCTATTGCTATACAGAGCATTTAGATAAAACTGGACAGTTTAGAGTGAATGCGAATTGCTATCCTCAAGCTGAAATACTGCATCAATCGAGATTTGAATTGCCGCCTCTGCAGGCCTGGTTTTACAAACAAAAAACTGCCTTTTACAAAGAGAAAGCCCATTGGCATCCCAACTGTAAAAACCAAGCCGAAGCACAGGCTATTCAGCTCATCTATCCGCGCAGTCATTCGTCTATTTTCATACCTAGAGAGCTGAACGGATTGCGCGAAAAAGTAGTTTTGAAGGCGGCACACATTCGAAGAGATGCTCAAATTCACTGGCATTTAAACCACGAATACCTCGGAAGCACACAGAATTTTCATCATATGGAAATTCAAGCTCCAGAAGGAAAATACCTCCTCACTCTTATAGATGAACAGGGTCTAGAACACGCTCAATGGATTCAAATAACGGAACGCTAAAAAGCTAATCCGGCTGCTCCAGATCTTTCGCACATCTAAATCCAGTATGACTCATCCCAGTATCGAACATACTTCCCTCTCTTCCACTTGGCTTATAATTAGAGCAGTATTGCTCACTGCAGATAAACGAACCTCCTTTAATTACATGCTTTATTGCTAATGGATCATTCGGGTCTTTGGTTTCTTTCGGGCCTTTTGGATTTACTTCAAGCTTGGTATGGCAGTTGTTTTCAAAGTCTTCCACCTCATAGAAATCGGAGCATAATTCCCAAACATTACCAATCATATCGTATGCACCATATTCGTTGGAAAGAAAAGATTTTACTGGCGCTGTACCTATAAATCCGTCTGAACCATTGTTGTCATCTGGAAAAGAACCCTGAAAATAATTGGCGAGGTATTTTCCATTTGGACTCAATTCATCTCCCCAGGCAAATTCGGTATGTTCTACTTTCGGACGGGCAGCTCTTTCCCATTCAGCCTCAGTAGGCAATCTCTTTCCAGCCCACTTTGCATAGGCCTCAGCATCTTCGTATGCAATGTGCACAACAGGATGATTTTCTAATCCTTGCAAATCACTTTCTGGTCCTTGTGGATGTTGCCAATTCGCACCTACTACCCATTTCCACCAAACTGCAAAATTGTCTAAAGACACTTTACGAGATGGCGCAGTAAAAACCAATGAACCCGGCTGAAGATCTTCTTCTGAGGGCTTAGGTGTTCCAGCAGCCAATTGCTTTTTCAATTCTTCCCAAAGTACGGGACGTTCAGCCACCGTTTGATAGCCTGTAGCGTCTATAAATTCTTGAAATTCAGCATTGGTCACTTCGGTTGCATCTATCCAAAAAGCATCTACCTCAACCGCATGAATAGGAATAGCATCGTTTGTATTGCTCTGGAATTCCGCCCCCATATCATATTTTCCACCTTCTATGAATACCATTCCAGCTGGCACATTCCGGCTGGCTAAATTGGAATTATTCTCCATTGAGAATACCTCTGGAGTGCTCTTTTCCTCTGGCTGCGAGCAAGCTGTGCAGAAAAGAATGAAGAAAGAAAAGAGCGTGTAAGCAAGGTTTCGAGTTAAGAAATGCATGGGAAACTGTGTGATGGAATAAAGAACAAAACTAAAACAAAGAATCCTTCTTGTTTAATCGTAATATTGCAATGAATTAATATTGAAAATGGGAGTTACCAAAACCGATCTCTTTTCCGAAAAACAGAACCAATTGGCCAAACTCGCCAAAGTACTTGGACATCCAGCCAGAATCGCCATTATCGAATTTTTATTGAACACCAAGGCCTGCTTCAATGGAGACTTGGTAGATGAATTGGGATTGGCGCAGGCAACCATCAGTCAGCATCTGCGCGAACTCAAAGATGTGGGACTGATACAAGGAACCATAGAAGGTACTCGGGTGAACTACTGCATACACATTCAGAACTGGAATGCAATGTCAGACGCCTTTCAAAAACTATTTGCGCTTTCGCATT
>Ga0208903_1001199_pt1 | contig 15533 bp, 14 predicted proteins | sample AntAceMetag02UKJ_FD_184769 | JGI IMG/M metagenome (GOLD analysis project Ga0208903, IMG submission 184769) | Saline lake microbial communities from Ace Lake, Antarctica - Antarctic Ace Lake Metagenome 02UKJ (SPAdes) (version 2) | ecosystem: Environmental > Aquatic > Non-marine Saline and...
CATACAGGGGGTTCTGTTTTGAAAAAGCAAATTTAAAGCCCTTAAGTAGCCTTAATAAAAGACTTTTTGCCTAAATTAAATCGTTTAGGACAGGATTGTGTTTGCACAAATAATTTCGGTAACATTGTAGAGTAAAAATTCCCCAAACACAAAACATTATAAGTATGAGTAAATTTGCAGAATGCATGGAGCAGTACAAAGCTCAAAATTCAGAACTAGGCCTAGGCTTAAGTGAATCACTATTAACTAGTGTAGCCAAGGGCTTAGGCCCTTCTATTTACAACGCCGATTCTTCAAAAGTTTCTGGTTCTGACCCTGCTGAACTAGAGCGTGTAAAAACGAACTACCTTATTAAAAAATTGGGATTGGCAGATAGCCCAGCCTTAGATGCCGCAGTAGCAGAAGTTATGGAGAAAATGGGTACCTCTAACCGTAATAAGTACAGAGCCGTTGTTTACGCTTTATTAGCCGTTAAGTTTGGAAAACAAGGTATCTACAACTAAGCATTAATTTTAATATTTAAGGAGCCTTGGTTTTATGAATCAAGGCTTTTTTATTGCCCCTTATCAGATGAAATACATCGCCATATTAATTGTAAGACTCTACCAAGCAGCCATTTCTCCTTGGTATCCTCCTTCTTGCCGTTTTAGTCCTACATGCTCCGAGTATTCAGTGCAGGCATTTAGTAAGCATGGCTTCTTTAAAGGCTTTTATTTGACTATAAACAGGTTAAGAAAGTGTCACCCTTGGGGCGGCTCAGGAGATGACCCCGTACCTAACTGATTTTGGACTATATTTAGGTTAATCTTAACTTATCCAACATTATTCCATTTTGAGTCCACTCCCAGTTTCTGAGATTAGAAATCTATTTAACTTTGATTCTTAATTTTCTTAAAACACCCTCCAAGTGAGCAGTACAATACCTAAAAAATACTTCGTCATAGATTTTGACAGCACTTTTTCTAAAGTGGAAGGTTTAGACGAATTAGCCAAAATTGCCTTACAAGGTACTCCAGATCAGGATGCCGTAGTAAAGCAAATACGTGATTTGACAGATCAAGGAATGAGTGGAGAAATCACCTTTGCGGAGGCCTTAAGTAAAAGGTTGGAACTGTTAAATGCTAATCAAGGGCACATTGACAAGTTAGTGGCATTCTTAAAAGATAATATTTCTGAGTCTTTCAAGCGAAACCAAGTATTTTTTGATTTGTGTTCAGACCAAATCATTATTCTTTCTAGTGGTTTTAAAGATTTCATTGTACCTGTAGCTACGGGAATGGGTATTAAAGAAGAGAATATTTATGCCAACACCTTTACTTTTGATGCTGACGGTAATATCACAGGAGCAGATACAGAAAATGTTTTAGCTGGAAACGGGGGCAAAGTAAAACTTATTAAAAGCCTAAAACTTGATGGAGAGGTACATGTTATTGGGGATGGTTTTACAGATTATGAGATCAGAGCTAACGGACTAGCAGAAGCTTTTTATGCTTTCACCGAAAATGTCTCCAGAGCGAATGTCATAGAAAAGGCAGACCACGTAGTAAGGACCTTGGATGAAATTTTATGGCTAAATCATCTTCCGAGGAGCCAATCTTACCCTAAAGCAAGGATAAAAGTCCTTTTGCTAGAAAACGTACACCAAGCCGCCGTAGACTCCTTTAAAAAAGAAGGGTTTGATGTAGAATTTCATGTAGGAGCCTTGGATGAAAATGAGCTCATTGAAAAAATCAAAGGCGTTTCTATCATAGGACTTCGTTCCAAAACAATCATAACCGACAAGGTTTTAGCCAATGCTGACAAGCTTATAGCTATAGGAGCTTTCTGTATTGGTACTAATCAAATCGCTCTAGAAAAAGCCACAGAACTTGGTATCGCTGTTTTCAATGCTCCCTACAGTAATACACGATCTGTGGTAGAACTGGCTATTGGTGAGATGATCATGCTTATCAGAAAGATACCATCCAACAGTGAGCGAATGCACCGCGGTGTTTGGAATAAATCTGCGACCAATTCTTTTGAAATAAGAGGGAAGAAACTGGGATTAATAGGTTACGGACACATAGGAATTCAGTTATCTGTGTTGGCAGAGGCCATGGGTATGGAGGTTTATTTTTATGATGCCATGGACAAAATGCCGATTGGCAATGCCATTAAATGTGGCTCCATGCAAGAGGTTTTCAATAAAGTAGATGTAGTGAGTTTGCACATTGACGGACGCATAGAAAACACCGACTTAATAACCGCCAAGGAATTTGCACAAATGAAAGACGGTGTGATATTCCTAAACCTTGCTAGAGGTTTTGTGGTAGAGATTCCGGCCTTAGTAGATGCCCTTAATTCTGGTAAAGTAGCTGGAGCAGGCGTAGACGTTTTTCCAAAAGAGCCTAAAACCAACAAGGAGCCTTTTGTGAATGAGTTAATGAGAATGGAAAATGTTATTCTTTCACCACATATAGGAGGAAGTACAGAAGAAGCCCAAGAAATGATAGGTCATTATGTACCAGAAAGACTCTTGGAGTATATTAATAATGGGAGTACGACAGGTAGTGTAAACTTCCCAGAGGTACAATTGCCAATTTTGGGTGAAAGTCATAGATTGCTTCATATTCATAATAATGTTCCAGGTATTATGGCAAATATAAACAGCCTTTGTGCTAAACATGATATCAACGTCACTAGCCAGCACCTTAAAACGAATGAAGGAATAGGTTACGTGATAATGGATGTGAACAGATCTTATTCTCCAGAATTTTTAGAAGAGCTTAAAGATATTACCGATACCATTAAGTTTAGAAAGCTATTCTAGTTTTTCCAAGTCCTTCTTGGTTATTTTATAGCTATGAAGCGGCATTGGAAAGATAAAATGCATGAGATAATTTACGAGGCAGATACCAAAGAGGGCAAACTCTTTGATGTGGTGCTTCTGTGGCTTATTCTTGCATCTGTTGTTCTCGTTATGTTGGACAGCGTAAAAAGTCTAGACGCCAAGTATCACACCTTGTTTGATACCGCAGAATGGGTCATTACAATTTTATTTAGCATTGAGTATATCTGTAGAATAATTTCAATAAAAAAGCCTTGGAGTTATATTTTAAGTGCCTACGGCCTAATTGATTTCGCTTCTACCATACCAAAATATCTAGCTTTACTTTCTTTAGGTGGGGGAGCACTGCTTGCTCTCAGATCACTTAGGCTTCTTCGAATTTTTAGGATTCTAAAACTAGGCTCCTACGTTGGAGAATCTGAAAAGCTTCAGAAAGCTCTGTATGCCTCCCGAACCAAAATATGTGTATTCCTTTTCGCCATTGTCATCCTCTGCGTTATACTCGGAACTATCATGTATATGATTGAAGATGAAGCTGCGGGCTTTACCAGCATACCAAAGAGTATCTATTGGGCCATTGTAACCATGACTACCGTTGGTTATGGAGATATAGCCCCACAGACAATTGTAGGTCAAATTATCGCAAGCATAGTGATGATCTTAGGCTACGGCATTATAGCCATTCCTACGGGTATAGTAGGCTCTGAACTCTCCCGCCAATCCCAGGAAAAAACCCCACTACAAACACAGTCTTGCCACAATTGCTCAGCCGAAAACCACAACAATAATGCTAACTTTTGTTATAGATGTGGTGAAGGCCTTAGCTAGCCTTTTTTCTTCAATTTGATAACAATGACGCCATTGCTTGCCCTTGTCCCATAAATCCCCGTACTGGAGGCATCCTTCAGTACAGAAATAGATTTTATATCAGTAGAATTAAGCATAGAACTGACGGTCTGAAAGCCGCCACTTACAGAAACACCGTCTACTACAAATAAGGGCTCCGAATTGCCATTAACAGTAGCCATACCTCTAATACTAACTTCTGCAGATACCCCACTGCCTCTAACAGAAACGCCTGAGACTTTTCTGAGGTAATCTTCTAATGGTATCCCCTGCTCTATGCCGTCTACTGTTTTAGCCGCTCCTGTATAATTATTAACGTTTGTATTTGAGTAACCATCACTGATGGTTACTTTTTCATCCTTATCTTTTATATAACCTTGCCTATTGGCACAAGAGCATATTAAAATAGTTGAAATACCGACAGTGAGAAGAACCTTTGTTTTATTCATGTATTTCGATTTATACCATAAAATAGGTATCTAAAAAGGGTAAATAATACTCTTTCTACTTATTTAATTCTGTTTTATAGGCGACCAATGAGCTCTTTGAAGATGAGGGTCATTTTAGGTTCTGCCTTTTGTGCAGCCGCAATGATATTCTCAATTTTGGCTTTTTGTAACGTTTCTGGTATGCCCTTATCAGTGATAACAGATATGGCAAATACTTTCAGGCCCATTTGAACAGCCACAATTGCTTCTGGAACAGTACTCATTCCCACGGCATCTCCGCCAGCCATTCTTAATAAACGATACTCGGCACGAGTTTCTAAACAAGGCCCACTAACAATTACATAAACTCCTTTTTGAATTTCGTCTATCTTGTTTTCTTTGGCCACCTCCTCTGCCATCGCTATCATTTCCAGATCGTATGGGTCGCACATATCGGGAAAACGATCACCCATAACATTTTCACCTACCAGTGGATTTGCTGGTAAAAATAAGGAGATATGATCTTCAATTATCATCAAATCACTTACCTTAAAGTCTGGATTCATGCCTCCTGCGGCGTTAGAAATAAATAAGCGCTCTATGCCAAGTTTCTTCATCACTCGTACAGGAAATGTCACTTGCTCCATGCTGTGACCTTCGTAATAATGAAACCTTCCAGACATACAAACCACCTTTTTCCCTGAGAGCATTCCAAAAATCAATTTACCTGGGTGAAACTCTACCGTAGCTTCTACAAAATCTGGAATGGCAGCGTAAGGGATTTCATGTAGCACCTCAATATCATTCAAAAGCCCGCCTAAACCGGTCCCAAGAATAATACCAATCTGAGGCTCAAAATGATTGGTTTTTCTTTTTAAGAAATCAGCTGTTTTCTCAATTGTTTGAAGAAGGCTCATAAGTGGGCTTGATTTTAAGAATGTTAGAATCGATACGCAAAAATAGCTTTTAGTCAACAAAAAAAGGGTCAAGCCTGATGGCTCAACCCTAATTTAATATCTTAAAGGAATTAAAGAGAAAGAGTACCTTTTCTAGCCGCTTGAATCAAAGTAGCCTCTAGTCCTTTCTTATTGATAGTACGCATTACCTGCGTACTAACTTTTAATTCTACCCAAATACCTTGAGACTCAAGATAGAACCTTTGCTTCTGAAGATTCGGATAAAACTTTCTTTTCGTTCTATTATTAGCATGAGAAACATTATTTCCCACTCTTGTTCTCTTACCGCTAACTTGGCAAACCTTTGACATAATATCGTTCGTTTAGTATAATTCTGCCACTTTCACGAAGTAGCCCCTCAATTGGGCTGCAAATATCCTAAAAATATTATGAACTAACAAAATCATAGATACTATTTAGAAATAATATTAAACCCTTAATCCTTCTAAAAGATACAATAGCAACTCAGCAGTATCAAATCCTACTCTAAAGGTCAAATAATAGCATACCGCAAAACAAACTACCTCGTACTAAACTGATGTTCTTTCTCCTAAAAAAAGACATTGAACGAAGTCATGGATCCATAGCATCTGGTGATGTATTGTTGGCAATCTACTTTGGCGGCATCATCAAGCTCACTTGAATTTACTTTTTGTTCTAAAGCTCGGAGCTTATCTCTCATCATCACAATCTTGTGAAAGATAGTCTCGATAGGCATTTCTTTTGACGTTAGTCCATCCGCACCCGGATTTAAAATGAGGGTTCCTCCTTTCCTTTTATCAGCCATGGGAACATTTTCTGTTTGCCCATTCCATTTTTCTAGGATACTTTTTAAGGATTGTTCCACATCAAAAAGGCTCACCATATCATTTTCGGGAGCCACGTATTCTATAATTTCTAGTTCCTCATCTATGTCAATTCTTTCATCTCCTTGACTATAAAAGGTAAGGCTATAATACGTAGAAGGTACATTCATCACCACGCCTAGACCATAATCTGGATGCTTTACTCGTGAGCCAATTCCTAAAAACTTCCTGTTGTTTTGAACTTGTTTTGATACTAAAGTTGAAACCCTGTGCCAGTATTTTTCAAATGTTTCATTCACATTTTTAGACAAGTCTAAAAATTATTTTATATTTGCCTAATCATAATTAATGTGTACATTTTGAGAAGATTCATATACTTTATATTTCTTCTGGGGACATCTCAGATTGCCCTTGGGCAAAGCTTCTCCCTATCGGGAACCATACTTACAGAGCAAAATGAACCTGTACCTTTTGCCTCTGTTTCCATTGAGAAAACAGGGCGAGGTGTTTTAGCAGACGAAAACGGTTTCTTCCAATTAGAAAAATTAACTAGAGGTAAAACCACACTTCTAATCTCTTCGATTGGTTTTGAAAAAAGAAAATTCGCCACTTCCGCTCCAGCCTCTGAACTGGAAATTATTCTCAGCCCTTCACTTGCTTTTTTAGATGAAGTAGTGGTGACGGGAACCATGAAAGAAGTGAGTCGACTAGAAACACCAGTACCTGTGGAAGTCTACACACCTCAATTCTTCAAAAGAAATCCAACAAGTAACATTTTTGAAAGTCTACAAAATGTAAATGGTGTTAGGCCACAACTTAATTGTAATGTTTGTAATACTGGAGATATTCACATCAATGGGCTGGAGGGGCCTTATACCATGGTTCTTTTAGATGGCATGCCTATTGTAAGTGGCCTGTCTACTGTTTATGGCTTATCTGGAATACCGAATTCGCTCATTGAACGCGTTGAAGTGGTAAAGGGTCCAGCTTCGTCCTTGTATGGAAGTGAAGCGGTAGGTGGTTTGATTAACATCATCACTAAGTCTCCGTCCAAAGCTTCCAAACTATCAGTCGACGTGATGGCAACCGATTGGCAAGACGTAAATGTAGACCTTGGCTATAAGCAAGCCGTTGGTAAAAAGATACAGGTTTTAACAGGTATTAATTATTACAATTACTCAAATCCACTCGACAAAAACGGAGATAATTTCACAGATGTTACGCTCCAAAATAGAGTTTCTCTATTTCAGAAATGGAGCTTAAAGCATAGTGGAGATAAATACATAAACATAGCCGCTAGGTATTTTTACGAAAACCGTTGGGGAGGCGAAATGGACTGGAATGAGAGCTTTAGAGGTGGTACAGAAAAGTATGGCGAAAGTATTTACACGAAGCGATGGGAACTCCTAGGAAATGCACAGCTACCCACCAAAGAGGACATGAATCTCTCTTTTTCTTTCAACAATCATGATCAGGATTCTTTCTATGGTGACTTACCGTTTATGGCTATACAGCGTATAAGCTTTGGTCAATTAACATGGAATAAGATTATCAAAAACCATGACTTATTATCTGGTATAGCTATTAGGCATACTTATTATGATGATAACACCCCGGCTACGGCCAGCCCAAACGACATTAATTTCAGTGTTCCCGAAAACATTCTGCTGCCTGGAATTTTCATTCAAGACGAAATTAAAATTGATGAAAAACAAAAACTACTCCTAGGTTACAGATTAGATTATCACAAGAAACATGGGGCAATCCAAACTCCCAGAATAGCCTATAAATACTCCTTTAACCGACTCAATATTTTAAGATTAAATGCAGGAACTGGCTTTAGGGTTGTAAATTTATTTACAGAAGATCATGCGGCACTCACTGGAGCTAGAACTGTGGAGATAAGGGAGGCATTAAACCCTGAGAAAAGTATTAATGTCAATCTGAATTTCATGAGTAAAATTATTACACATAATAACGGATTTATTGGCTTAGATTTTAGTGCCTTTTATACCCGATTTAGTAATAGAATCCTTCCAGACTATATTACAGACCCTCAGAAAATCATATATGACAATCTAGACGGCCATGCAGTCTCCAAAGGGATTTCCGCCAATGTTGATTTCAATTTCAAAAATGGCCTTATGGTGCTTTTGGGAGGAACCCTCATGGAAAACCTCACGTATGAGAATGGCACGGCAATTCGTCCGCTTCTTACTGAAAGATTTAGCGGAACGTGGTCTACAAGCTATACTGTTACTAAATTGAATCTTACGATAGACTATACGGGAAACCTTTATAGTCCAATGGATTTACCAGTTTTAGGAGATTTAGATCCTAGGTCAGATCAGTCCCCGTGGTGGAGCCTTCAAAACATTCAATTTACTTATAAGTCAAAGCAAAAGCTGGAAATATATGGCGGGATTAAGAACATTTTGAATTTTAGACCTGCGGCCAATAGTATTTCCAGATCCTTTGATCCTTTCGATAAAAAAGTTCAGTTTGATGCAAACGACCAGGTTTTGGCAACGCCTAACAATCCTTATGCTTTGACTTTTGACCCGAGTTATGTCTACGCTCCTAATCAGGGAATACGTAGTTTCTTAGGTGTGAGATGGAGTATAGATTGATTTTAGAACCCTAAGGTTCTGCATTAGAAAACCTATTAAGATTCATCCATCTTAAGCTGCTTCCCTTCTACATATGCTAGCAGGGCCACAGCTGAAAGTTGGGCTAATAGAAAACCTTTTCCCAGACTAGAGGCATTGTCAAAGTGAAGATAAATTAGGATAATGCTAATACCAGTCCAAGCCCAATTAGCCTTTATGAGCATACGAACACAAAAGACGTTGACCTCTTTGGGTAGTGCCAAACTAAAGGCGACTAAGGCATAACTTAGGGTTATTAAACTTACCCAGAATACAACAGTAAAGGAAAGTCCTAGAATTTCAGACCAATTATCTAGGAAAAGTAAACCCAAAACACCTGTAACAAAACCGCAAATAAAATCTACCCAAAGTATACGTCTTAGGAAGGTTTTATTTGCGATTTTATAATTCACAGTAATTATTTATGGTCTATCTATTCCCACGAAAGTTATCTCTTCCATTCCCTTCTGACCGCTTGCCCATATTTTTCCTTCTATTTTGAAAATGCTGCTTTTTAGCTTCTAGCTTAGCGACTTTGTCAGATTTAGATTCTGCCTCATCTGTTGGCTCAAAACCTTTTACAACTTCACTATCGAGACGCTGTTTTAACAAGCTCTCAATATCTCTTAAGTACGGTCTCTCGTCTATTCCAACCAAAGATATGGCCTCACCACTGGCTCCTGCCCTACCCGTACGACCTATTCTGTGAACATAATCTTCTGGCACATTTGGCAGCTCATAATTGATAACATGAGGTAATAATGGAATATCCAAACCTCTTGCTGCTATATCAGTAGCTACTAAAGTCCTAATATTTCCAGCCTTGAAACCTGCCAGAGCTTTCGTTCTAGCATTTTGAGTTTTATTGCCGTGAATAGCCGCAGAAGATATACCTTGTTTCTCTAGTTTCTGGCTCAGCTTATTGGCTCCGTGCTTTGTTCGCGTAAAAATCAACACCTGATTCCAGTCTCCCTCTTTTATAAGCTTTATCGTTAAATCTACCTTTTGGCCTTTATCCACCAAGTAAATTTTGTGAGAAACCATCTCAGCAGTAGTATTTTCTGGAGTGGCTTCTACCAGAACTGGATTTTTCAAAAACTCACCAGCTAGTTTCTTTATATCTTTAGAAAAAGTAGCTGAGAAAAGAAGGTTTTGTCTTTGTTTTGGAATTAAAGCCAAGATTTTTTTAATATCTCTCAAAAAACCCATGTCTAACATCCTGTCTGCCTCGTCCAAAACGAGTATCTCTACATTTGCCAGAGAAAGCACTTTTTGGTTAATCAAATCTAATAGCCTTCCCGGTGTAGCAATAAGTATATCAACTCCCTGCCTTAAGGTTTTGACCTGAGGATTCTGGTTTACACCACCAAAAATCACCGTAGACCGAATATCTACAAACTCCCCATACTCCTTTACATTCTCGTAAATCTGGGCTGCTAGTTCTCTAGTGGGTGTTAATATCAAAGACCTAATCAAACGTCTTCTCTGAGGTGGTTTTTCTGCTAATAGTTGTAAAATAGGAAGCGTAAAGCCAGCCGTTTTCCCTGTACCTGTCTGTGCTGATGCTAAAACATCTTTACCTTCTAAAACGAGTGGGATAGCTTTTCCTTGAATCGGTGAAGGCTCTGTATAGCCCTTTTTGTCTATTGCTTTTAATAAAGCGGCCGACAAGCCTAATTTTTCAAATGACATAAAAACTGTTTGTGAAACAACAATTTCTGTTTGTCAAAAAGTTGTTTCGGATTCTGCCACAAAGGTAAGGCTTATTTTTTTGTGAAAGTCTCTGGTAACCAGCAGACTTTTTTACCCTTTAAAATGATATTTAACCGCATACCAAATTTAGATTATTTCGTTTATTAAAAGTCATGTAAATTTGGCCAGCTATTATTTATAAATAAAAAACAAATTATGAACGAAGAAAACAGCACTAAGCTGGATGTATTCCTATGGAATATAGCCGGCTTTAAAAAAAGTATCATTTCTAAATGCGATATTGACAACTTCCATGCTAAAGTTATAGGTGTTTTACTCATTATGGTAGGCATATATGCCACCATGGCTTGGACTTTTTTCTTTCAAACTTTTACCACCAATATTTATATTGCTGTTATCGCAGGTTTATTCATGGGAACCTTTATTGTGAGTTTTGACAGGGCCCTTATTTCTTCCATGTCTTCTGGTAAAACCAATTACTATTCGCTGGGCTTTAGATTCTTTCTGGCTATTATGCTTGGGGTATTTCTGTCTCAGCCCATGATTTTGCGTTTCTATCAACCAGAAATAAGCAGGGAAGTTGAGATTCTTGCCGACAAAAAAGTGGCTGAAAGAAAGACAGAACTCGCTGCCATTTATCAGACAGACCTCGAAAGGCTTACAAGCCAAAAGGCTGCACTGCAAGGTCAAATTGATGGAACACAAAAGCTTTTTGTAGCTTCTGAGCAAGATTTCAAAACAGAAATGGATGGATCTGCGGGCACAAAACGCTATGGATACAGTACGGTGGCCAAACAAAAAGAACGAATTTTTAATGACTATCGAAATGAGCTCTCAAGAGTTCGCCTAGAGAATGGACCTAAAATAGATAAGCTTCAGAGCGAGATGGACGTGGTAAACGCCAAGATAAATGACGAGATATCTCTATATCAAAGTGAAAACGAGACTTTTGGAACATTGATACAGGCAGAGGCCTTAGAGTCACTTCTTAATAAAGATTCCAGCGGCACATTGAAGTTCAGGTTTTATTTGCTCTCTGTCATTCTCATCTTAATTGAGCTCTCAGCACTCATAGCCAAAATGCTCTTCAAAATGGAAAGTTATAAAAGCAGAGTGGCATTGATAGAAGTTGAGGAAGTACAAACTATTGAAAACGAAAAAGAAATCATTCTTGCCAAACTTTCAGAACTGAAAGACTTAAGAATGGACAGTGAAACAAACCTTCAGAAAAAGTACTTTGAAGACACCAAGGACTTAAGCCATGAAAAGTTAGCTGCTTTACTCAAAGCTTGGCAAACAGATGAATCTGGATCCGCAAATGAATACTGGGCAAAGTTTAAAAATAAACTTACGCTGGGTGGGGTTTAGAATAGTCTTTTCTCTATCGAAATAGGCCTGCTCAAGGGTAGCTCTTCGCTATGTTCCTTCCGAAAAGTTACTTTTTAGCGGCTGTCTAATAAAAACTTTAAACGCCAGTAAAGGATTTTTAGGCGATGCTAACATAAACCAATGGCCAAAAACTGTTCAAAAATCAAAAACGAATACCCTGTATTAACCTACGTTATCTCTGGACATAGGGATTGGCCGGACAGAGTTGTTTGGTTATACCATTGGCTTGTTTAAGGAGTAATTTAATATTACATGGATATTTAAAGGATTGTATTCTTTATATCACAGGAGACCGAAAAATGTTTCCACTAAGTCAAAAAGACTTTGTGGACCGGTGCGGGATCATAGGTAGCGTTTAGAGTATCCAGAGTGCTGACGGAGGAAGCATTCTGTGATCACACATTGTTACTTTCCGCCTTTCTTCTTCAATACAAACTTAGCATATCCTCCAGACAAATAAACATGATTCCACCAATATGAGGAAAGGTTCTTCCAAAGCATCCTCTTTCTGAGCTTATATGTGTTGTAGTGTTTCATTATGCCTAGATATGAATTCATGCTACTTTGAAATCTCAACTGTTCTTCCTTGGTTGGTTTGTTGTGTAGCACAACAGCATTTTGCTTTTGAATCGCCTGATAAAAATTACTCTTGGTCCTCTTCCCAATGTAGATACGGCCGGGTTTTATAATCGTACCTAAGAATGGAACACCCTTACTATAATGTTGTAGGTATATCTTCTTTGGATGTAAGGTCAGATGAAGTTCATTCTGGAGAAAATCACTTATCTGTTTTATAAGACTCTTTAGATACATTTTATCTTCATGCACAATTATAAAATCATCCACATATCTTCCATAATATTTAAGACCTAATCTAGCCTTAATGAAATGGTCAAATTTGTCCATATAAAAATTAGCGAAAACCTGACTTGTAAAGTTACCTATCGGAAGACCGCATCCCTTAGGACTATTAAATAGACTTTTATTTTTTGGTAACCCATCCCAATCCGACTTCCTACCCTTTATTATACAATTTGTAGCAGGATTATTCATTACTACTTTCTTGATCAACGACAGTACAAACTCTCTGTCATTGAAACTGTATTTTTTGTCCAGAAACGACTTTAACATTTCAATTAAAAATCCCTTATTGATATTTAAGAAAAAACCTTCAATGTCAAGTTTTAGGATATAACAATCTCGTGTATATACACCCGAACATTCTTTGATGAATTCATCGATACGCCTTATGCCATAATGCGTACCCTTACCTACTCGGCAAGCATAGCTGTCTTGAATGAATTGATGCTCGAATAGACCATTAAGTTTGCCAATGATGAAGTGATGAACCACCCGATCTCGAAAATCAGCAGCAAATATTTCACGCTGTACGGGTTGATTGACTATAAATGCTATACTTCGCTTGGGCTCATATCTCCCTGATATAATCTCTTCATGTAAGCGGAATATTTCCTCTTCAAAATGATGTTCAAATTTTAGTGCATTGATTGTATTTCGTTTGTTCTTTCGACAATCAAAATACGCCTGAAATAATTCCTCTAGGTAATCCGCTTTATGCTCAGTAGTAAATAGATCATGTTGCATTTCATTTTTTTAAAATGCCCCGCTATCAAGCGAGGCATATTTCCATTAAAGCCCTGAGACAACGAACAGAAAACCCAAACCCCTTATTGTTGTTGTTCCTGTTTACATTGTCATTGTTATAGTTCAGGTTGCGGTTCCAGGCATTTGTTGTATTGTTCTCTGTAGAACTCCACCAGTTGCCGTTGTTGCCAATATTGTTGAATGTTCCATTGGTGTTACGGTTGCCGCCCGGAAGCCCTGCAATTGAAGTAACCTCTTTTGTTTTAGCTGCTGCTTACCATGTTAACCTAAGTGTTAATGGCCTTTACAGCCGCAGCGGGTTACCGGATTTAATAAGCACTCTTCTGTACGCCTTGGCAGTACAAAACTCTCGCTGGAAATTTTTCTTTTTTATTGAATGGATTTTTGCCAACCTGTCAATTGTTTAGACACATTTTCAACAGTTTTATTTATTTCAACAAACTTCTTTAAATTTATCTGCTTCATATCTTTCATAAGCCTGATAAACAATCGAATTACCTCTATCCGTTCCCTCGCCTCTTGTAACACCTCCTTTTTGTCTGTTCGACTATTCGCTCGATAAATTAAGGTTAGTAATTCTATAGTCTCCTTCTTTAGGCTTTCTCCTACCGTATATTTGTATTCCTTATTAAAGTGACGACTAAACTCAAAAATCGACATCAATAGATCATAAGAAGCTTTATAGACAGGCAGTTCATTATGTAACCCCATGTTTGTTTTTCAAAATCGCCCGCTTACGCGGCAAATATTAATAGTCAAATAGCCAAATTGTCAATCCCTGAGACAACGAACAGAAAACCCAAACCCCTTATTGTAGTTGCTCCTGAATACAGTGACATCGACATAGTCCAGGTAGCGGCTCCAGGCATCTGAAGCATTGACCTCTGTAGAACTCCACCAGTAGCCGAAGTTGCCAATACTGACGAACGCCCCATTGGTGAAACGGTAGCCGCCCGGAAGCCCTGCAAAGCCACTTTCATTTGTGGCTCCTGTATTTGGCGAATTCCAATAAAATGTTCCTGTTTCTTTCATTTTACCTCCTGCAACACCTATCCCTCCTAAGTAGGTCGTTAGCGTTGTCCACTCAGTATCTGAGGGAACATGCCATCCTTCAGGACAAACATTCAGACTGTTCGTCCCCGCCACAACATAATAATTATATAAAGCACCATACGGAACTGAATATTCACTTGACTCATTATCATAATAACAATAACCAGCTGTCGTAAGATTATCCCACTCTGTATTACCCGTCACCAATGGAATGGGCGTTCCGTCATTGTACTTTGTTGTTCGTAGATTTTCGGCCATCCATCTCTGGCCTCCTATCTTGGTCGTATTGTATACATTTCCGTCTACATCCTGAATTTTATTTGCTAATTTTGTTTCCAATTCCAACATCAAAGAATCCACATAAGACTTCGTCGCTGCATCTGTGGAATCTGTGGGGCTTGCAAGGTTCGTTATTTTTTTATTCCCGGCATCAGCACTTTCAGTAAGTATTTCTGTGAGCGTTTTAGTGCCTGCCACATAACCTAAATCTGCTACTCCTGCAGAGTCTAGTTTGGTAAGAGCAGAGGCATCCCTGAGACAACGAACAGAAAAACCAAACCCCTTATTGTAGTTGTACCTGTAGACTTTGTCATTGTTATAGTACAGGTAGCGGCTCCAGGCAAGCGGTGTATTGTCCTCTGTAGAACTCCACCAGTTGCCGTAGTTGCCAATATTGTCGAATGACCCATTGGTATGACGGTTGCCGCCCGGAAGATATGAAAAGCCACTTTCATTTGTCGCAACTGTATTTGATGCCGTCCAATGGGCCTCACCTGCCTCTTTCATCTTACCGCCTGCCACATCTTCACCTCCCAAGTAGTCCGTAAGCGTTGTCGTCTCGACGTCTGTAGGAACATGCCAGCCCGTAGGACATACATTCCTACTCCCATTTGACGACGTGTCTATAGCGTACCAGTTGTATAGTGCTCCATACGTTATCAAATTAGAAGCATCATTACCATACCATGTATAGGCAGGATCTTTATTGGTGCTGGCGGTTTCCCAGGTTGTATTATCATCAGTTATAAGAGGAATAGCCGTCCCATCATTGTATCTCGTAGTTTTTAAATTCTCCGACATCCAAACTTGACTACCTATCCTTACTGTTTTATAACTATTGTTATCTATATCTTGCACCCTAATACCAGTATTTAATTGCTCTTCTAAAATCTGCAAATCTACATAAGACTTCGTCGCTGCATCTGTGGCTAATATTGGATTTGCTACATTCCTGATAATTC
>Ga0208903_1001206_pt1 | contig 15465 bp, 11 predicted proteins | sample AntAceMetag02UKJ_FD_184769 | JGI IMG/M metagenome (GOLD analysis project Ga0208903, IMG submission 184769) | Saline lake microbial communities from Ace Lake, Antarctica - Antarctic Ace Lake Metagenome 02UKJ (SPAdes) (version 2) | ecosystem: Environmental > Aquatic > Non-marine Saline and...
CTATTAGAAGAGAATAGTTTTGAAAAAGTACTAACGGCGCATCACTTGGACGATAATCTGGAAACCTTTTTAATCAATCTATCCAGAGGTACGGGAATAGACGGACTCACAGGAATACCCGAGGAGACGGAGACCATGGCGCGCCCACTTTTAAAGTACTCCCGAGCCGAGCTGTTGGCCTACGCAAAATCCAACGGATTGCAATGGCGCGAGGATGCCAGTAATGCGGATGCAAAGTACCTACGGAACAAAATCCGTTTGGAATTGGTTCCTGTATTAAAGGAAATCCATCCCAACTTTTTGCAAAATTTCCAAAAGAGTACCGCGTATTTGGGTCAGTCTGCTGCCATCGCCAAAGATCGGATAGCACAATTGAAACAAGCCTTATTTACGCAGGAGAACGGATTGTTGAAAATATCCCTTGCGCAATTAAAGGTATTAAGTCCCTTGGAGGGCTACCTGTACGGACTTTTTCAAGAATACGGTTTCACGGAATGGGAAAATCTGAGGGATTTGTTGGATGCCATGAGCGGTAAATGCATCGAATCCAATACGCACAGATTGTTGAAGGATAGGGATTTCTTATGGCTTTTGCCTTTGGAAATAGAAGGGAAAGAGTCTGACACCTACACCATATCGCTAGAAGATAAAAGCATAACAAAACCTATCACGTTGGAATTTTCAGAGGTCATCGAAAGAAATGAAAACGCATCAGCTATAATTTATGTTGATAAAACTGCGTTAAAGTATCCGTTACAGGTAAGGAAATGGGAGAAAGGCGACTATTTTTACCCCTTGGGTTTACAAGGGAAAAAAAAATTGGCGAAATTCTTTAAGGATGAAAAAGTTCCCGTAGCCCTTAAAGAAAGGCAATGGCTCTTATGTTCTGGTAAGGATATCGTTTGGATTATAGGAAAAAGGTCGGATGAGCGTTTTAAAGTGCAGACCGATACCAAGGCTATTTTAAGAATTGAAGTGAAATTATGAGAATAGTACTACTATCCTTTTTGTTTTTTGTTTTGCCGTTTTTAGGCCTTTCCCAAGACGATGAAAACCCCGTCATCTGGGAAACCGATGTACGGCAAATCTCCGATACGGAGTACGAATTGATTGTAAAAGGTCGGATTTTTGAAGGCTGGCACGTCTATTCCCAGTTTACGGCAGAAGGTGGTGCGTTGCCCAGTGATTTCAAGTATAAAGAAGTGGGCACGGACTACGAACTCGTTGGTACTACCAAAGAAAGTAACACGCTAACCGAATTCAGCGAAATTTTTGAAGTAGATGAAACCTTTTTTAAGGAGGAGGCCGTTTTTACCCAAAAGATAAAACTGCTAAATCCCGATGTTTCCCAAATAAAGGTCAATCTGTTTTATCAGGTCTGCAAAGAGGTCTGTATTCCTGCCGATATTGATTTTGTTTTCTCGTTGAATGGCGAGGCCGTAGTAAATGAAACGGTAACGATAGACGACCGTAGCAAGACACTATCCGCAGGTTTAAAATTGAATCTGAAAAACAAGGAACTGCTCACTCAGGGACAGGAAAACATTGGCGCGAGCACCAGTTTATGGGTCATTTTTGCACTAGGTTTCTTAGGCGGACTCATTGCGCTATTGACCCCATGTGTCTTTCCCATGATTCCGCTAACGGTTTCCTTCTTTACCAAACATTCACATAAGAAATCCAAAGGCATCGCAAATGCGCTTTTGTACGGCTTTTTCATTGTATTGATTTACTTTTTGTTGAGTCTACCCTTCCATTTATTCGATTCCGTAGATTCACAAATACTGAATACCATTGCCACCAACGTCTGGCTGAATTTGGCCTTTTTTGCCATTTTCGTATTCTTTGCCTTTTCCTTTTTCGGCTATTATGAATTGACATTACCCAGTTCGTGGGCCAATAAAATGGATGCTGCCTCCTCAAAGGTGGGCGGCGCTTTGGGTATCTTTTTTATGGCCGTAACGCTTGCCATTGTTTCCTTTTCCTGTACCGGACCTATTTTAGGAGGTCTGTTGGGCGGAACCACTTTAGCGGAAGGCGATGTAGCCATTAATCTTACCGCAGGTATGACAGGATTCGGTGTGGCGCTGGCCTTGCCATTTGGCTTGTTCGCCTTGTTTCCGGCGTGGTTGAATTCCCTACCAAAATCCGGTGGATGGATGACCACGGTAAAAGTAGTACTTGGATTTTTAGAGTTGGGACTCGCCCTAAAATTCCTTTCCAATGCCGATTTGGTAGGACATTGGGGTATTTTGAAAAGGGAGGTGTTCCTAGGAATTTGGATCATATTAGGATTACTTATGACTCTCTATTTATTTGGTGTTTTACGTTTTCCGCATGATGGGCCAAAGTCAAAATTGAGCTTGGGCAGAAAGATAACGGGCATTTTAAGTGCGGTTTTCACAATATATCTAATTCTTGGGGTTAGCAATGTGACCAACCTTAAATTATTGAGCGGTTTTCCACCGCCGGAATTCTATAGTATTTTTGAGAAAGAAAGCGATTGCCCACTCGGTATAGATTGCTTTAAGGACTTTGAAACCGGCTTGGCATATGCTAAGGAAAATAATAAACCCATTTTATTGGATTTTACCGGATGGGCCTGTGTAAATTGCAGAAAAATGGAGGAGAATGTGTGGAGCGAACCGGATATCTTTCCGATTTTAAAGAACGACTATGTCCTTATTTCCCTTTATGTCGATGACCGAAAAGAACTCCCAGAAGCCCAACAGTTCGATTTTCAGTATGACTCCGGTCGTGTAAAACGCATCGAGAATATTGCTCAGAAATGGGGGACCTTTCAGGATATCAATTTCAATGCCGTTTCCCAACCCTTTTATGTGTTGCTTTCGCCAGATTTGGAGGTGTTGAATACATCCATTCAAAACAGTGATGCGGATACGTATCGCTTATGGCTTTTAGAGGGACTTAAAAATTTCAATAAGTAATCCACAGAATAGGGCTTTAGCAAGGTTTAATTAATAAAATACAGGGCTACACGGTTTTTTTTAATAAAATTAATTATACCTTGGGATTAAAATTCCCCCATATAACGTGTATGAAAATTCTAAAAAAATTCGGACTCATTTTACTGGCGTTGGTTGTGCTACTAGCCATCTCAGCCACCATTTTTGTTCAAACCCACAAACCAGATTATTCGGGCAGTAAAACCTTACCGCAGTTAGAAAATGAGGTGCAAGTCTATTACGATACCTATGGGATTCCACATATTTACGGCGAAACAGAAAAAGATGCGTTCAGGACATTGGGCTACGTGCATGCCCAAGACCGACTTTGGCAGATGGAGCTGTTGCGAAGAATAGGTAGTGGCGGACTATCAGAAGTATTTGGTGCCGATTTGCTTGGAACCGATAAATTCTTCCTTGCCTTAGGAATCGATGATGCTTCGGCGGTAACCGTTTCCAAATTGGACAAGAATAAAGAAGCGGTGCAAGTGGCACAGGCCTATTTGGATGGTGTGAACCAATTTATTGCCGAAGGGCCAACGCCTGTTGAATTTTACTTGACCGGTATCGATAAAACTGACTTTACCTTAAAGGACATGTACAACACCATGGGGTATATGGCATTTAGTTTCGCTATGGCACACAAGACCGATCCTTTATTGACCAATATTAAGGATAAATTAGGCGCAGCTTATTTGGAGGATTTGGAAATCGATTCTGCTACAGATTTGGAATGGATCAAGAATTATCCGCCCACAGCTTCAGATTCCGTTCAAAACACCATAACCGCTTTGGTTTCCGACGCACTTGGCAAACTAAACCTTCCCATGTTCGAGGGCAGTAATAGTTGGGTTTTGGCACCGGAAAAAACTAAAAATGGAAAAGTAATTTTCACGAACGATCCTCATATTGGCTTTGCACAACCATCTGTTTGGTATGAAGCGCACATGGAGACACCAACCTATTCCAAATATGGCTATCACATGGCCGGTATTCCCTTTCCCGTTCTGGGCCACGACCGAAATTTGGCCTATGGGATGACCATGTTCGAGAATGACGATGTAGATTTTTACTACGAGGAAAATAATCCTTCCAACAAAAATCAATACAAAACGGCAACAGGTTGGGCATCCTACGAAATCATCAATAAAACCATAAAAGTAAAAGATGCGGATGACGTTTCTTTTTCCTTTAGAAAATCGGTTCATGGGCCGATCTTAAATGGGATTGCAGAACAAGTAACCGGAGAACGTCCCATATCCATGTCCTGGGTGTACACCCAAATGGAAAACGAGGTCATCGATGCATTTTATGGTATTAGTCAAGCTCAGAACCTAGAAGAGTTTTATACTGCTTTGCCTAAAATACATGCGCCCGGTCTTAATATTATGTATGGCGATGCCCAAGGAAATGTTGGTTGGTTCGCCAGTGCCCAGCTCTATGAAATACCGGATGGTGTAAACACAAAATTAGTTTTTGAACCTAATACAGGTTTACCGCTGGATAAAAAACTTTTGGACTTCTCCCAAAATCCGCAGGCGGTAAATCCGCCTTGGAATTATGTCTACTCCGCCAATAATCAGCCCGATTCCATTGCGGGCATGTTATATCCCGGATATTATTTGCCAGAAAATAGGGGCAAACGCATCGTTAAGCTGTTAGACCCAAAAAACGACTGGGACATAGCTAGTGTATGCGAAATGCTATTAGATGATACTTCCTCCGTAAATCCCTCCATAGCAAGTGATTTGGTGAAGCGAATAGACATAGCTGCATTGACTCAGGAGCAGCTCAAACTATTGGATGAGTTGAATACATGGCAAGGCGATTATCCATTGGAGAGCATAGCGGGGACGGTTTATACAAGATGGGAGTATTTTTTGTTGGAAAGTACATTCAAAGATGAATTGGGCGAAACTTTATTCGAGCAGTTTTTGGGTACACATTTCCACAAACGCTTGATCGCGCCCATGGCAGGCAAGGAGAATTCCGTCTGGTGGGACAATATCAATACACCAGAAATCAAGGAAACAGCTAATACTATAGTCCAAGATGCATTTCAAAAGGCCGTTTCCTCTTTGGAAACCGATTTTGGAAGTGACAGTTCCAAATGGACATGGGATAAAGTACATACCTTGGAACATCCGCATCCGATCGGCCAAGTGGAAGCCTTGAAATCATTCTTTAATGTAGGACCTTTTCCTGTGCACGGTACAAGGGAGGTCATCAATAATATGTATTTCAATTATGATGGTACGGGAATGTATAAAACAAGTTCTGGACCATCAACGCGTAGGGTCATCGATTTCTCCGATGTGGAAAACAGCGTCAGCATTCTACCAACAGGACAATCCGGCAATCCGTTTAGCAAACATTATAAAGATCAGGCCCAGTTATTCGTAGATGGGAAGTTCCGTAAAATGATGATGAACAAAGAAGAGATCCAAAACTCCCCAGAAATCCTTATTTTTAGTCCAAAGGAATAAAATATGCTTGCAAAGGTTTATGGGAGTGCCGTGTTTGGGGTGGAAGCCACTACGATCACCGTAGAAGTGAATATTGACAAAGGTATAGGCTACCACCTCGTAGGCCTGCCCGATAATGCCATTAAGGAAAGTAACTATAGGATTGCTGCCGCACTGCAAAACAATGGCTACAAGATTCCGGTAAAGAAACTAACTATAAATATGGCACCGGCCGACCTCCGCAAAGAGGGTTCCGCATACGACCTTACCTTGGCCTTGGGCATTTTGGCTTCCTCCGGTCAGATACAATCAGAGGATATCGAGAAATACATTATCATGGGCGAACTATCCTTGGACGGTAGTTTGCAGCCTATAAAAGGTGCCCTTCCTATAGCCATTAAGGCACAGGAAGAAGGCTTTGTCGGTTTTATTCTACCTAGTCAGAATGCGAAAGAAGCCGCCATTGTTTCCAATTTAAAGGTGTACGGCGTAGATAATATCAAACAGGTATTGGAATTTTTTGATCAAGGCATCCCTTTGGAACAGACCATTATAGATACCCGTGCCGAATTCTATAAAAATTTGGATTTCCCCGAGTTCGATTTTTCCGATGTAAAAGGGCAGGAGAGCATTAAACGCTGTATGGAAATTGCAGCTGCTGGCGGACATAATATTATTTTGATCGGTCCTCCTGGTGCCGGTAAAACTATGCTGGCAAAGCGGCTACCATCTATCTTACCGCCCATGACCCTGCACGAGGCCTTGGAAACCACCAAAATACATAGTGTCGTAGGCAAAATAAAAAATATGGGATTAATGAGCCAGCGCCCGTTTCGTAGTCCCCATCATACGATTTCAGATGTCGCCCTGGTAGGTGGAGGGTCCTATCCGCAACCCGGGGAAATATCGCTCTCGCACAACGGCGTATTATTTTTGGACGAACTGCCCGAATTTAAAAGAGGGGTTTTGGAGGTCCTGCGCCAACCCTTGGAAGATCGTGAAGTAACCATTTCAAGAGCACGGTTTACCGTAACCTATCCCAGTAGTTTTATGTTGGTAGCAAGCATGAACCCAAGTCCCGGAGGCTATTTTAATGACCCTGATGCTCCGGTAACTTCCTCACCGGCAGAGATGCAGCGCTATTTAAGTAAAATATCTGGACCATTGTTGGATCGCATCGATATTCACATAGAAGTAACGCCCGTACCTTTTGAAAAACTGTCAGAAGATAGAAAAGGGGAGGGTAGCGTGGATATTAGAAAACGAGTAACGGCAGCGCGGGAACTACAGACCAAACGCTTTGAGGAGCTGGAAAACGTGCATTACAATGCCCAGATGAACACTAAACAAATCCGTGAATATTGCCGACTGGACGAACCTTCAAAAATATTATTGAAAACTGCTATGGAGCGATTGAATCTTTCTGCACGCGCCTATGACCGTATCTTAAAAGTGGCCAGAACCATTGCAGATTTAGCCAATGAAGAAAAGCTGGACGGAAATCATATTGGAGAAGCAATCCAATACAGATCGCTTGATAGAGAGGGGTGGTTGGGGTAGTTTGAAGTACGACATTAGGAGTCCGAATGTCGAATTTAAATTTGAAATTTTTAATTGCTATCGCAGAAACAGAGGCTAGTGCGAGCGTCACGCTCGTACCGACAAGAGTAAGCAAAGCATGTTATAAAATAAAAAGAAGAATCGATAAAGCATATTGAACACAGTAAGGGCACAAGCGTGACGCTTGCGCTAGCGAGGGTTGTTTTTTAACAAATATCGGCAATCAATAACTCCAATAATAGAAAAGTTAAAGACTAAATTAATTCATGGATTTTGTAGCGGTCTAATTACGCCTAAATAACAACACAGTTAAACAACAACGGATTTACAACTAGCATGGGAAAGCGATTTCAAGCTGTTCAGATTTCAAGGCTCTTAGGTTAAACTCCATAATTCACTATTTTACTTTTGAAGTTTTTCTCTGCTTTTTGAAGGGGTTCTATTTAGGTTAAAAATATAGACACCTCTTTGAAACATAGTTTGAAAAGTTCCAATAATGTAAACTATAATGCCTATTAATAGAGTGATATAATTTTTGAATTTGAATTCGCTGAATTCCATAGGTTCTTTACCTAATGGCTCGTAAACACCAAATATAATACCTCCAATTACTATCAGAACGAAACCAAAAGCAGTAGTATAGCTATACTCCATCGGTTCTTTAATTTCATTCATGTTTTTAATTCCCTTTATCCTAATTTCTGACTTTGCTATAATATCACTAAGTCCAGTTATTAGTACTTTGAATTTAAAAGAATCAAATCTATTTAATAATAAAGGGCTAATGATGATATCACTAAGATTACTTTTATAATCAACTTCTAAATAATCAGGAGATTTACCAATTATTTTAGCTGACACTATTTCAACCTGTTCCCCAAAATATATCCTGATAGATTTTTCAAAGTCCTCTTTTGGGATAGGTAATTTCCCTGTATTAATTATCTCGAAAATCACTATGCTCAAATTATCCAATTTTTTACCTCTAAAAGAAACTTCGACCTCGTTTTCTTTAATTCTATCATCTAGCAATTGACTATTAGTCAATACCTCATAAGATAATATCTTTTGAGATTTATTCCTACTTCTTCTTCTAAAAAAAGCTATTATTGACAAAGCGATAGGTATGGTTACAAATAATATGTTCCATATATTTTCTATAATTATATCCATAAAGTCAAAGATAAATAACTCTGTCTAGAATAAAATATACTTTTAAATAATGGGTCTATACGATTATATGGTACTGAATGAAACGGAGCAATGGAACGTTCTATGGAAAAAAGGCACTTACTTGACCGATCATGCAGAACCTACCAAGAAATGCAATCTATATGCTTTGTTTGACTTCTTTGTTGAGGTGCGACTAGACCCAAAAACAAACTAGATAATTGATAAGGCACACTTTAAGACTGGTGCGTTGCTGACCAAGTACGCAGGTAGTATAGATATTGAATAAACTGGCTAGGGTTTTTAAGTGCTAAATGTGGCTTTAGATTATCCTTAATAATAGCAAACACCTTGAAATAGCAAGAACCTTTGACCTCTTAGACGTTTTCTTTATGTTTAGGTCTACTTAACCCGCTAGCGCCCGTTTGTAAAAGGTGCCGTCCGGAGTATTATTCCAATAACTCCCATGCTACTTCGGTAGCCTTGAACTTTTGATATTCCATTACCATCAGCCAAGCATTGTCCTTTTTAACAAGTAAGGCTTCAAAATGAATGAATTGCTTTGGATTTGCTTTATCACTGCCATCGTTGGATTGGAAGCTAAAAATTCCTGTTTCATGCGCTGTATTTTCGTCACCCACGCGCTGCGAAAATCGGAATTCTACACTATTCTGCGTTTTTCCCGACTTGGTGTCAATAAAATCCTGCTTCCAGTTTGTAAGCGCTTTTGCAATGGATATAGATGCTTTGTTTTCTCCGGTAGTAAATACAACTACCGCATCTTCATGGTAAGTGGCTTTGTAGCCTTCAAAGTCACCGGCACCAACGGTTCTTGAAACCTCGAGCCAAAAGGCATCCAATTCGGCTAGTCGCACCGAATCATTTGGCATCTCCAATTTACCATAATCATTACTCTTATGGTTACTTGCATAAGTGGTTGTGATGCTTAGTATGAGCATTAGGCTAAGAACTATTTTAATTTTTTTCATGCGTATGGTTAAATAGGAACAGGTTTAAATTTTCGGTTCTAGCTGCCGGATTCTAGTTCCTCTTTTAAAAATCAGTTTCAGCTTTTTTCAGATTCAATGTTTTGATCCAAATATTCCGATACAGAACGTCATGGCCCTCGGCCTGTAATTTTATACCCCCTGGGGTATCTGTAAGTTCGCCTCCACCATCCAGACCGGAATTTACGCCACCCCAAACTTTATCGATGGCTACATTGTCATGTACTTTCTGGCCGTTAAAATAAAGGGTGACCCTGGCCTTTTCCGATCGAACACCATTTTTAAATCGCGCAGCCCGAAAAGTAATATCATAAGCATTCCATTTTCCAATACCATTATAGGCGTGGTATGGAGATTCAGTTTCATTGATTAGGGCGCCCATGCCATGTGAGGTTTTGTCTCCGTCCAATACTTGAATTTCATACCGGTTTTGCATGTAAACGCCGCTATTGCCTCCTTCTTTGGCAACATAGAATTCAACATGAAGTCTAAAATCACAATATTTGGTTTTAGTCACAATATCCGCTGCTCCGTATTTCCCCCCAGCAGCAGAAGGGTCGTTGCTATTGACCACAGTTCCGTTATCCACAGGGTCTTTTTTTATTTGCCATTTTAAAGGCAATGTAGCGGCCAATCGTGGCCCTTCCCAGTAGGTCCATTCTTTATCTAAAAGGTCTCTGGAGCCATCAAAAAGGATTTTGGCATTTTTGGGTGCCTTGGTGCCAACACCTATTTTTTTATTTTCCTGACCATTTAGCCCCCTAACTAAAAATAATGTAACTATAATGCCCGTTGAACGCATTGCATTTTTTAAATATCTTTTCATGATACCATTTTTTCTTAAATCTTTCATTGGTTTTTTGTTCAAGTTTTCTAAAAAGTTCATCATTGGTAGATTATTGCTAGTGGTTACTTCACCAAGTTACTGAATTATCTTTTACGGCTAAATATTAAATGACTTGGGACTTACACGCAGGCCGCCACAGATGTTGCTTTGGGAAATTAGAAGTAAGTGGTACTAAATTTAAATTTGAAAAGGTCAGACCTCCAAATAAACAGCCCCATGCTGCCGCAAGAATAAGCGCTACAGCTCGTTTGTAACGAGTGGCGTACACAGTAAGCACCCATGGTTTGTCCAGTAAATATATTTGCAAAAAAATAAATTTTTATGGCATAATGGTGGGTAGGGAGTAAAACTATTTCTTACTCATGTGGGCACCAGTTGTAAAATGTAAGGAGCGTGGTTAATCCCGCGGAGCATGCCCCATGGAGTCCGGTGCTCCTTGGTGGTATCTAAACCTTTCAACTGATTTTCCATCGATTACTTTTATTCGGTTCCTGATGTTATTAAATAACTTTTTCTTTTCTTCAACAGGATATTTTTCAATATCATGTCCCAGATAATTATTCCATCCTGATGTCCATTGACTCACATATTTGGTGCCTGCGTTGACACGTTGTTCTACGAAATCAGTAATATCTACGGTGGTGTTTTTGTCTGCGATATTGCCTCCGTAGAAAAGGAATTCAGGAATAACATGAGCCTCTAATTTGTCCTGTATGATATGTCCTTCATACATCAAGGGCCATTCTGCTGCCCTTACCGCATCAGCAGCTAAATATCCTGCCGCGCGATGATCACTTTTGTGCCAAACCTGATAATTATACCCAGGATCAAAAGCCATCAATACGTCGGGTTTCAGCTTTCTTATATAATACACCAATTTACCGATAGCTTCTTCCTTATTTGCAAATTCGAGCCTACCATCATCATAACCTAAATTAATATATTGGTCTTCGGATAAACCAATCTGTTTCATTGCATCGAGTTGTTCAATACGTCTAATCTTTGCAAGATCATCTTTACCCAGTTTTGGATCTTTTGTTCCCACATTCCCTGTTGTCATGGTCAGGATATAGATATCATTCCCATTTTTGTTTAGCATAGCTAATGTGCCATGTGACTGATGGTCATCGTCAGGATGAGCCCCGATCAAAAGTATGGTCTTTCCTTTCCAGTTTTCGATTGTTTCCTTTGGTTGTGCGTACCCAATTAGAGAAGTGAAAATCAAATAGCTAGAAATTAATAATCTCGAAGTTTTCATCAGGATAAGGTTTATATTATACAGTTATATATACTCCTTCCAAATGAAAACCCGAGTTTTTGTCTCTTTCTTTTTCCCTTTGCCGTCGTTAAAATTATAAACCGTAGCTACGGCTATGCTTCGCCATCGCTACGGCTCGCCCACAGCTTTCGCTGTGTCGTGCCTAGGCAAAGAAAAAAATAAAATTGTCAAAATTTTCGGGTTATCATTAAGCATGAGTATAGGTATTTACTCGTTCATGTCCTTTCGGATAAAAGCCATCATCCATTCATTTTCGTTATTGCGGTAAAGTGATTCTCCGTTCAGTATTGTTTTCTACTTAGGACTTATTTAAATAATCACGTACTCAATAACAGATGCCATCTCTAGTATTTGTCCAAGTTTTTCTTAAATGCCTCACAATCCTTTTAATAAATCAAAAAATCACAAAAATCTTATAAACGCAAAACGTTTATAGCTCTTTAGTTGTAGTATGTTTTTTCTATATGCTAGTAATGTACGAATATATTATAAAACCCTAACATTATTCCGAAAAGTGATTGATTACTTGCCCTATCTAGTACTCGTTTGCAACGAGAACCTTATCTTTCTTTTCGGCCTTACCAAGGGATATTTGATATTTTGGCTTGATTAGCGTTTATAATCTTCAATAGTATGATCGCTATCAGTCGATCTGTATTGGTACTTTAACTTAACAATTGAAAGCAAAAAACAGATCAAAGATGGTATAGACCTTAAGGAGATTATAATAGCTTAATGGAATCCTTTTATTACCTTGGAATCCTAAATAATTGTATCGTTCGATGAGTAGCAACTTTAATTATGTTTACACCACTAATCAATTGAAATATATATTATCATGAAAATCAACCACCTATTTTTTCTTCTTTTTAGTATTAGCAGTACCGTTTTAGCCCAAAGTAAAGTCTTGGAGAGCCTGACTATGAAAAGTGCGCTTTTGGATACTGAGGTCAACTATTCTATTTACTTACCAGACGGCTATGACCATTCTGAACGCCATTACCCAGTAGTTTATCTTTTAAACGGCTATACGGGAAACGAAACGGACTGGATTGAAGCCGGTGGGATGCAACACATCGTTGACCATGAAATTGAGCAGGGAAATATCCAAAAGATGGTCATTGTTATGCCCGATGGTGATGACCGACTTTATATGAACCGTACAGATGGTACCTACCCTTATGAGGATATGTTTATGAAAGAGTTATTGCCGTTCATAGAAAGTCAATACCGTATTCGCAAAGGAAAACGATTTACGGGAATCAGTGGCCTTTCCATGGGAGGAGCCGGTTCCTTAAAACTGGCTTTAAAGTATGACAAACATTTTGGAGCCTGCGCCGCATTTAGTGCTGCCGTATTTACGGAGGAATCGGTTACTTCTTCCGATCAGGAATCTATGAATGGGTATGTCTCCAAGGCCATGCCCGATATGGTGGGTGCCAAGGGTAAAAATAGACTCAATAAAAGCTATGAAGACTATGACGTACTTCACATCGTTAAAACCAAAGATCCAGAGCTATTAAAATCGGTGCAACTATATTTTGACTGTGGCGATGATGATTTTCTTACCCTAGGAAACGGCGAATTACATAAACAGCTTACCATACGGCAAATACCCCACGAATATAGGGTGCGCGATGGCGCGCACACTTGGCCTTACTGGCGTGAGTCTTTGCCCGTGGGATTAAAGTTTATAAGCGATTCTTTTTGGAAATAGGGTTTTAGTTTTGTTTTTGAGTTAAATCTCCTATTGTGCCAGTTTATAATTGGTAAGGTTTTACTTGTGCACTTCTGGGTTTAGTTGAACAAATGACCTTGTTAAGAAGTAAATTTTTTCATCACAGCAAAATGGGTTGGGGTAATTTTTTTTACTCCTATGGCTACCAGTTGGAAACTGGCGGTAGCGATGGTAATTTCTTGTTATTTAAAATAAGAGTTCCAATCCAAAAACATCCTAATACGGGCTCAATTGAACTGCTTAATCAGTTGATAGGTAAACTCAATTAGCTCTTTGTAGTTTTCCTTTCCGATTTTTTCATCGATACCGTGAAAACGGGTCATGGAATCCGGTGCCAGGCGAATGGGATAAAAACGGTATACATCATCCGACACCTCGTAGAAATAACGGGCATCGGTTCCACCACCAACAAGCCCTGGCACTACTACCGATTCTGGGAATACAGACCGTATTGTTTTTTCTAATGTGCTGTAGGCCTCTGAATCAATTTTTGAAACAGGGGAAGGATTGGTTAGAAAACCAACCGGTTCAACCTTAATTTTATTACTTACGGTATTTATAATGTGCTCTTTTACCGATGCAATGGTTTCTCCAGGAAGTATCCTAAAATTAATGGTAGCCTCAGCCACCGTGGGTATCACATTATTCTTTACGCCACCATCAATTATTGTGGCAGCAGTGGTAGTGTGTGCATTTAAACCTTCAAGAATCGGTTTTTTAAATAGCCAGGGATTTGCAAAAGCTACTTTTTTTAGAAAGGGAAGTTCGGCGCCCATATAGTCTAGTTGATGATTTATGGGTTCTACAAGTTTATAGGGCAATTGATTGGCTTCAAGATCAACGATGGCCTGTGCGAGCATACCGATCGTATTTTCTTTTGGTGGTGCGGAACTATGTCCGCCTTTGGTTTCAACAATCAATCTAAAAGAGGCAAACCCCTTTTCGGCCAGGTTAACGATAGCTACGGTTTTATCTATCCCAGGGACTAAGCCGTCGGCAAGAAAACCACCTTCATCCAAGGTCATGGACGCTTTAACGCCCCTTTCCTTTAATAGTTGGGCAATTTTGGCCGCCCCATTGGCACCACCAACTTCCTCATCATGTCCAAAGGCGAGATAAATAGTTTGGGAGGGGACAAAGGACTCTTTTAGCAATAGTTCTACAGATTCTAACAAGGCCATTAACGAGCCCTTATCATCCAAAGTTCCCCTGCCAATGATATCCGTATCGGTAATCTTCCCTTCAAAAGGCCCCGCTTCCCAGTCCGTTAAGGTGGGCTCATCAACGGGTACGACATCTTGGTGCGACATTAGTATAATAGGCTTCTTATTTTTATCCGAACCTTTCCACGTGTACAGCAAACTATAGTCGCTTATTTTTTCAAGGGACAGATTTTCATGAACTAATGGAAACGTTTCCAATAGAAATCGATGAAAACCATAAAACGCGGTAGAATCAGGTATGGCATCTTCGCTATACGAAATTGTTGGATATTGAATGGCTTTGGAAAGATTCGTATACACCCCATTGGAAATAGCTATTTTGGCAAATGGTTCCGAGGCTACTTGTTTGGAGCTAAGTGCTATAGTATTGAATAAAAGAATTGCGACAAGTACACCTAGAATAACTAAAAGTGTATAAATGATTTTTTTCATATGCGGTTGGTTTCTAAACAAATGGCTAACAGGGCAATAATGTCCTGTGCAATTTATAAAAAGTATACGGTTAACTACGCATCACCTTCTTAATCCCTTTATCAAATAGTTTCATATCGTCCATAGTCCCCGTGCTTATTCTTGCCCATTCGTAAAATGGGGGAAACGGTCTTCCGATAAGCACATTTTCATTTTTCATGGCCGGCATTATTTCATCTATGTGCCTTCCGGTCTTAAAAAATACAAAATTGGTGTGCGATTTTACATATTCCAAATTTAGATCGTCCAAGGTTTTATAGATGGCCTGTTTGGCCTCTATATTTTTTAAAATACTGAATTTATAAAATTCATCATCCAACAGGGCTTCCTTGGCGCCCTCTATGGCCAGCACGTTGGTCATCGCCATAATATTGTTCTGTAATCTTTTGGCAATATCCGGTCGCGCAACTAGGTAACCAATGCGCATTCCGGCCAGGCCGTATACCTTTGAAAATGTTTTGGATACGATCACGTTCATTCCTTCCTTTACCAAGGTGACCATAGACGGATAGTCGGGTTCTGTTATAAAATCATAATAGGCTTCATCACTAAAGACCATTGCCCTTTCGCTGGTTCGTTCACAAAAGTTTTTCAGTACGTCCTTATCCAATAAGGTACCGGTGGGGTTGTTGGGGTTGCAGATAAATACCAAACTGGTTTTATTGTTTATGCGTTTTTCCATGGCCTCCAGATCATGTCCCATCTTGGCATCTACAGGCACCCGATGCACTTGGCCTCC
>Ga0208903_1001207_pt1 | contig 15465 bp, 12 predicted proteins | sample AntAceMetag02UKJ_FD_184769 | JGI IMG/M metagenome (GOLD analysis project Ga0208903, IMG submission 184769) | Saline lake microbial communities from Ace Lake, Antarctica - Antarctic Ace Lake Metagenome 02UKJ (SPAdes) (version 2) | ecosystem: Environmental > Aquatic > Non-marine Saline and...
AGCAGAACACCCTATCAAATGAACAAATAAAGTCGAACAACATGTTGGCCGAAAAATATAATAATAAAGGGATATTTCCTTTGGTGGTTCTTTTAGATGCCGGCGGAAACGAGCTAGGTCGTACCGGGTATAAAAAGCTTTCTCCGAAGGGATACATAGATGAGCTCAACCAATATTTGAAATAAATTGAAAAATTGTCTTGCCTTAATCCTCGCCCTATTTTCCATTGTCTGCGCGGCACAGCGCCCGTACAAGCAGGTTTTAAAGTTGATGGGGAGTCGTTTTGAGATTACGGTAGTAGCGGCCGATTCTTTACAGGGAGCCAATTACATTACCACGGCAACGGATGAAATTAGCAGAATAGAAAAATTGATTTCCTCTTGGGACGCAAATTCCCAGACCTCAGCAATTAACGCAGCTGCCGGTGAAAAACCTGTAGTAGTAGCCAAGGAACTTTTTGATTTGATAGCGCGCAGTATCGGCATCTCAAAACTCACCGATGGTGCCTTTGATATCTCTTATGCCTCTATGGACCGCATCTGGAAATATGATGGCAGTATGAAGACGATGCCGACCGAAGAGGCAATTTTAGAATCGGTCTCTAAAGTTGGTTTCCAGAATATCGTATTGAATAAAAAGGATACCAGCGTTTTTCTTAAACTTCCCGGTATGAAAATAGGTTTTGGAGCCATCGGTAAAGGCTATGCCGCGGATATGGCTAAAGCTTTATTGATGCAAAAAGGGGTTACGGCGGGTATCATTAATGCGGCCGGTGACATGAACACCTGGGGCAAACAACCCAATGGCAGCGAATGGAAAGTGGCCATTACCAACCCTTTGGACAAAAACAAGGGATACGGTTTGCTGCCCGTGGTAGACAAAGCTGTGGTCACTTCCGGAAACTATGAGAAGTATGTGACCTTTAACGGAACACGGTATTCGCATATTATTGACCCCAGAACAGGCTATCCGGCAACGGGTATTCTAAGTGTAACGGTTTTCGCCCCAAAGGCGGAACTGGCAGATGCCTTGGCAACATCCGTATTTGTAATGGGCAAGGAAATAGGACTAGATCGTATTAATCAATTGCCCAATGTAGAATGCATCATTATTGATGAACACGGGAACCTTTTCAAATCAAAGAACATAACAATAAACACCTTTTGAAAAAGACATTTTTTTTAATGGCACTACTACTATGTAGCCTAAGCAGTTGCGTTGTAGTTAAGGAGTATGAAAAAGTCGCCATTAACGACCCGGACATGATTCTTGCAGAACAACCTTGCGACCGAAACCTTACGGCCATGCATTCTTACAGGGAGGGCGCCGCAGGGGCAAATGGCGGAAAAACCGGCGGCGGGTGCGGTTGTAATTAAGTGTGCCGCTCTGCGCTTTTTGCGCTGCGCCATACGCTTTAAATCGAAACTGGTACAAGATCGTTATAACCAAAAAGGACTTCCTTTTTACCGATGAACAGAATTAAAATATACATAGTAGCTTCATTGCTTTTGACCTCGTTTCTGGCGTTTTCTCAAGAACAAAACGATACCGGACAGGGCTATAAAAAGCGTGTACTGGAAACTATGGAGGTCGATTTTTTATCCAGCTACTATACACAGGACGGTGACAATGCAGCAGTTACCGGTGGGCTGGGAACAGAGGAGATTACCGATGCCACGGGCACCATTGTGGTGTCCATACCTTTGAACGAAGACGACGTGCTCACTATTGATGCGGGAGTTTCTGCCTACACCTCGGCATCCTCCAGCAACATAGACCCTTTTGATGGTAACCGTGGTGCCGACCCATTTGTGGCAAGCTCGGGAGCATCTAGCAGCGATACGTGGACCAACCTAACGGCATCGTACAGCCATACTTCTGACGATAGGAACAAAATCTGGTCCGCAAAGGCTTCCGTATCTGCTGAATACGATTATTTTTCGGTTGGTTTTGGTGGAGGATATACCCGCATGTTCAACGAAAGAAATACCGAACTTGATATAAGCGGTACTATATATTTAGATACTTGGAATACCATCTATCCATTTGAGCTACGACCATTTGCCCCAACAGGAAATGGTTTGGGGAATGGATTTTTCTTGGACAACACCATTACCGGAAACACCAATTACAACCCGGACTTTACCCCTTTCGAAAAGCAAAATAGAAACTCCTACAATCTTAGTCTTGGCTTGTCACAAATACTCCACAAAAATGTTCAAGGTTCCTTGTCATTGGATATTGTGCAACAGCAAGGGCTGCTGTCCACACCTTTTCAAAGGGTTTATTTTGCTGATGTTGCAGATTCCTTTATCGGAGATTTTCAATTGGCGGATGCGGTAGAACAACTACCCGATACCCGTTTTAAAATAGCGCTAGGCGGCAGGTTGAACTGGTTTTTGAACGAAAGGCTGGTTCTGCGAACTTTCTATCGGTATTATTCGGATAATTGGGGACTTACAGCGCATACGTTAAATTTAGAATTGCCCATAAAATTATCGGATAAATTTACCGTGTACCCTTCCTACAGATATTACCAACAAACAGCGGCCGACTATTTCCGGCCTTTTGAAACCGCCTTGTCTACAGAACAGTTCTATACCTCGGACTTTGACCTTTCTAAGTATGTTGCAAATCAATTGGGTATTGGGGTTTCGTATACCGACATTTTTACCAAAGCACATATTTGGAAGTTTGGCCTAAAACGAATAGACCTTAAGTTTTACAAGTACGACAGGGATACGGCATTTACATCCAGTATCATTACCGCTGGCTTTAGCTTTGAAGTGTATTAGTTTAAAATACTCTTAAAGTCATGGATTCCTTCGGCTATAACTATGTGTTCAAAGACAACTAATTGAACGGTCAATATTCGAAAAATTTAGTTTGCCGCCATTTCATGATATTAAGCACCATTGAAAAGAATAGCTGTTTCGCTTAGTCCTGGTTTTAACTATAAGGTTCCTGTCCACCAATAGGATGGTCCTCGTAAAAATCGGCAAAGGTTTTATCTGTTTTGTAGTTGTCCGTTAGTACGCGGTATACCATAAAAACGATCATGACCTGTCCAATAACCGTTACATAGAACACCCAGTTAAAGGGGAAATTCATGGCGGCCATAATGGTTACGGTTACCAATACCAAGGTGGTTGCCCCTACCCAAAACATTGCTGTATCTTTCATGATTTTTGTTTAAAGATACGGAAGATTTGGGTTTTATCTCCATTTCTGTCCAATAACAAGTTCCAAACGCAAGGTAGCGAACAAAACAACGAAACAATCGTTAACCTAGAGGAGACCTTTTTATCAGAAAACACGTTCCTTCGGTTTAGATACCATTTGGGAATAGTCATAGGTGGCCTATTAGCGCTTCAGCTTTTGAGACTAGTGAAACAAGAATGGCCCAATCATGCCCATAAAAAGTCGCTGATGGCCATGGTATATACTCTTGAAGGCTTTTGGCATGGCAGTAGAACCAAAAACATGACTAAAATGCCATAGGTTTTATACCTGGCACGACAGTATGCCCGTCCGTAAAGAGCTAACATGCGCCTATCGGCACCTTTGAAACGGTACAAGTCGACAATTGATACTAAGAAAATGTCCATTCTTGAAAATTTACTATTGATGGAAGATAGCTGCATTACAAGTATAGTTTTAACTGAATCTATAATTGCATTATCAGAAAAAAATTCATTTACCCTAGACCCTAGGCAATAGAGTTGCCGGCAAAGGCATAACAGGATCAGGGCATTGCCGTTACTTGCGATAGGACAATAAAAAAAGTAGGGTTGCTAACTACGCCAAAGTTATCCTAATTTGGAACAGGCCTATTATTTAATATAGACGCAACCGTCTTGGGGATGAGCTATAAGTTGCATCCTAAGGAAAAGCTGTTCTAGATAAGTTTTAATAATTTCCATAGTAAATAATCCTCGGGGCAAGCCCACGAGGCATTAAAATAATTTCAACTGATAATCTTTTTTCAACACTTTGTACTCTTTTTCTATTCCCTGTTCTTTGACATATTTGGCAATGACATTCTCGGTTCCATGCTGACCAACGGTGTTCACAAAATAACCCTTCCCCCAAAATTCTCCACCCCAAAGCTGCTTTTTCACTTCTGGACATTGCCTAAAAACTTCCCTAGCTAAGATACTTTTGACCATCGTAACAATTTTTGTTACGCTATATGAAGGAACACTTTGAATCAAAAAATGAACATCGTGCTTGTCCGTTCCCACTTCTAGAAAACAAACTTCATATCTTTTTTCAATCTCCGAACATGTCGCGACCAAAACTCGGTCGACCGAATCAGAAATAACAACCCTTCGATATTTAGCACTGCTCACCAAATGGTAAAGAAGCACCGTTACGTTATGGCTCTTGTGTATGAATTTACTATTTTGTGACATCGAGTCACAAAATAGTAATAATAAACGAGGCAAGCCTCGGGGAATTAAACCCAACAGAGATTAAATTCAAAATCAAACTCAAACTCAAACTCAAATTAAAAATGGCTTTGCGCTTTGCGCGGCGCGCCTTTCACATTTTTTAACTTTCAACCTGAAACAACAGAAACTCGAAACAAACAACACCCGACACCCCGCTAAAACCGTATCGCACCTACCCCGGCTTCCCACAATTGTTTGTTGTAGGCAGGCACCTCCGTTTTTAAGAGCTTCTCTCCGGTTGCTTTCAATCCAATCCATTGTTGGTCCAACTCCGCCTTTCTGGCCAATGAAGAAGCATTTACACGCTGTATGTCACTATTAGACTGGTTGATCAAGAACAGATATTCTGCCGTAAACTTATTGGGGAAATTCTCCACATCGTCATAGGCCTGCGATTTCCGCTGTACCATATCCCCGTCCCACGTTTTTAGCTGCGCCAAAAGGGTTTCACCATCAGTTTTTAATAGGCCTAGGGGCAAATCTTTTAAAATAGTGGACAATTGCTCCTGTACCGTATATAATTGATTGACCGTCTGGTGCATAACCGTTACTTTTTCCTCCATTTCGGTCATTAATTTATCAAAGGCTTCGTACTGTCCCGGTTTGGTTTCGTATAAAGGAATTTCCTTGATTTCCGCAGTAGCATTGGCCGTTGTGCCATTCGCTTTTAAAACAAGTGTATACGTTCCCGGAGGCGCTCTATGCCCTCTAAATCCTGCCTCCATGTATACGTTGGGAATACTCGGCATAATGGGGTAGCCCATATCCCAAACAAATCGGTTTAGGCCTTCATTCTTGGTCAAAGTAGGTTTTGGCGGTGCGGCACCTCCGTTATGCGTTACATACGATAGGTATTTTTCAGAACTGATGGTACGGATCAATTTACCGTCCTTATTTTTTATCTCTAAGCTAATGCTATCTTTCTCCGCTAGTTTTGGCAGATGGTAATACAAAACCATACCATTGGCAGGATTAACGCCTTCAAAGGGATGCGTGCCATCAAACTTTTCCATACTACCGCTCATTGGACTTCCCCAAGAACCATTGTTTGCCGCGGTTGGCTCAAAAAGCTTCACACCCTTTTCGGAAGATCCATAGTGCGCTATGGCGTCCAAATCATCCAATACCCAAAAAGAACGTCCAGAAGTAGCGACAATCAAATTACCTCTAAAAACCTTTAAATCCATTATAGGTGTTTTAGGTAGATTCAATTGCAAAGATTCCCAGGTTTTTCCACCGTTATAAGAAATATATATTCCTTTCTCCGTTCCCGCATATAAAAGATCTTTTCGCTTTTCATCCTCGCGAACCACTCTTGTAAAAGCACCATAGGGAATCTCTCCACTTATATTTGTCCATGTTTTACCATAGTTAGTTGTTTTATAAAGTGCAGGCGTGTAGTCATTAAACTTATACCTCGTAGTTGCAATATAGGCCGTTGCAGGGTCGTGGGGCGAGACTTCAATGGCATTGACCAAGGTTTCCCCAAAACCTTTTGGGGTTACATTTTCCCATGTTTCGCCACCGTTTTTGGTGATATGTACCAGTCCGTCATCACTACCCGTCCAAAATACTCCCTTTTCATGAGGAGATTCTATCATATATGACAAAGTACCATAGTTTTCGGCACCTACGGCCTCATTGGTATAAGGGCCGCCGCCGTTGCCTTGTTTTTCATCTATATTTCTTGTGAGGTCGGGAGAAATTTCCTCCCATGTAACGCCCATATCCCTAGTTCTTAACACTAATTGGGCACCGTGGTAGTAAGTTCCTGGCTCGTGCTTGGAGCCTATAATGGGTGCGTTCCAATTGTAGAGGTATTTCATATTACGAGCTTCCCGGCCCAAATATTGTATAGGTGCAGCCATAATTTGAGTAGATGCTTTGGACTCCATATCCAACACTTCAATGGTACCCAAGTAACTTCCTCCCAAAACATATCTGGGATTGTCCGGGTCGAAAGCTAAAAAGGCACTTTCCCCACCGGCCGCGTAGGTCCAATCGCTCTCGCCGATACTGCCACGGCCTAATGATAGGCTAGCAATTTTTACCGAGGTGTTGTCCTGTTGCCCTCCATAGATATTGTAAGGGAAAAGGTTGTCCACACTTATTCTGTAGAACTGTGATGTGGGCATGTTGTCCTGTGTAGACCAAGTTTCACCATGATCAAAAGTAATGGTGGCACCACCATCGTCTGCCAATACCATATTCTTAGAGTTGGAAGGATTTATCCAAAGATCATGGGTATCTCCGTGGGGAACATCGATCTCTTCCCAAGATTTTCCACCATCCTCTGACCGGAACATACTGGCACTTAAAACATAAACGGTGTCCTCATCGTTCGGATCCGCAAAAACTTCAATATAGTACCAGGCTCGTTGCACCAAACGGTTGTCTCCGCTGATCATGCTCCAAGATTCGCCCGCATCGTCAGAAACGAACAATCCCCCTTTATCCGCATTGGAATCGCTCTCTATTAAGGCATAGACTTTATTAGAATTCACCGGACTTACCGCAATGGCCATTTTGCCTTTTTCTTCGGGCAGGCCTTTGTGGATCTCTTTCCAAGTCTCGCCGGCATCGGTAGATTTGTACAGACCACTACCTGCTCCACCGCTGACCACCATATTGGGTTTACGCTGGTGCTCCCACATGGCGGCATACATGATCTCTGGGTAATTTGCATCCATGGATAATTCTACCGCACCGGTAAGTTGGTTTACGAACAGCGTGTTTTTCCAGGTCTTGCCTCCGTCAACGGATTTGTAAATGCCGCGTTCCGGATTTCCAGCGAACAATGCGCCTTGGGCAGCCACGTAAATGATTTCGGGATTGGTAGGATGTATGATGATACGGGAAATATGTTGGGTATTTTCCAGCCCCAGATGCGTCCATGTTTTTCCTGCATCGGTTGATTTATAGACACCATCCCCATAGGAAGTCATGACGCCCCTTGGCGCATGTTCGCCCATGCCTACAAAAACAATATTCGGATTTGATTTGGATACAGCCACTGCACCCACGGAGCCCAGTTCAAAATAACCGTCCGAAATATTGCCCCACTTTTGTCCTGCTGTGCTGGTCTTCCAGAGTCCACCTCCGGTAGTGCCCATATAATAGGTCATTGGATCACCAATTACCCCTGAGGCGGTTACCGAACGACCTCCGCGGTACGGTCCGATATTTCGATATTTTAAGGGTTTAAAATAATCTTCCGCTGTTTGGGCGAAGGTAATGACCGTTGCGAACAGCAGCATTAGGCTAAGTAGTGGTTTTTTCATAGTTTTTATATGGATTTTTCTTTGTTGATATTGACAGACTATTGTCCGTTCCTAATTTAAACAGAATAAGTGTTTCAACTAGTTTTTATCAGCCGAAACTTTTTTGATAATAAAAAAAATAATTGCGACGAAGACGCCTACGAAAACAGCTCTAATCCAGTCAACATTATCATGAAATAGCACATCATAAATAATAAATCCTGAAGTAATCCCAAGTGCAAACCTAATTATCTTTTCTAAATCCCAATCTTTCATTTTCAAAGTGTTTGGTTATCTCTTTTTTAAAGATGTTGGCAGTCAAAAAAAACATGCTTTTATATCTAGATGAACTATACATAGGTGTTCGCAATCGGTATCGGTAGAGATTAGTTCGGTGTCTGAATGCCAAAACACTCTTACTTTACCATTTCTAATTTTACGCAGCTTTTGCAGTCAACTCCATGGTTATTAAACTTTAAAATCCTTCCCCTGATACTTCAAGGGAAGGATTCTTGTGCTTACTCCACAAACAAATAATTCAATCCTCTTGTTTTGAATTCTGTATTGAATGCTTTTAGTTCACTAGACATTACGGCATCAAACACTTTTAACTCTGCATCAATTTTACCGGTAAGCTCATTTTTTACATCAATATCCTGTTCCGTTGGAGGGAAGTCGTCTATCGCTACCAAACTGTTCAAATGCCCGAGCTTGTTGGTTAGTTTTATTGGAAAATTCAAAGGGTCCTGATTGCTCCTGTTTTGGGTTTGGTATAAGGCCTTTTCTACTTCACCCAAGCGTTCTTTCATATCCTTGGCCTTGTCCGTTAAATCTTTATTTGTAGAATCGTCCTTGTATTGGGCGGTAAAGGCATCCAATTGGGCAGTCACGTTCCGTATTTTTTTAATGGACTGGTGTGCATGCTCTATGGTGGTATTGACATCGGTAATAAAATCGAACTGCTTTTGCATTCCCGCTACACTTGCCTCTGCCCTTGGATCTGGAACAATCTGAAAGGTTTCGGAAATACTGGTACCATTTACGTTCAAATGTACCTTGTAGCTTCCTGGCACCGCTTTGGCGCCGTCCAAATTGGCCCACCATAAGATCATGCCATCTAATTTCTCCGCACCTTTACCACGCGTGTCCCATACAAAGGTATTGCCTCCTTTTTTAACCTCTAGTAGTTTCTTTTTGTCCTTGGCGGAATTGCTGTAGGTAGCCAAGGTATCGCCTGCCATGCCGGTAAAGGTCAAATGGACACTATCCTTTTCGGCGAGGTTCTTCACATAAAAATGGGTTATTACTCCGTTGGGATGGTTCTGGCCTTCCAATAAAGAAGGGGTCTTTGCTACCCCTCCTTTGGTCCTGTACGAATCTTTGGGCTTGTAAAGTATGGAAGTACTCGTCTTTTTGGACGCATCCAATTGGTGCAAAAGGCTTAGGTCATCTATCATCCATAGACTCCTACCTTGTGTGGCAACGATTAAATTATCGTCCTTAATGGCCAAATCCGTTATGGGTACGATAGGTAAGTTCAGTTGGAAAGGGTTCCAGTTGGCACCATCATCAAAAGAGATATACATGCCTGTTTCAGTTCCGGCATATAAGAGTCCCTTTTTCTTAGGGTCTTCCCTTAGAACCCTTGTAAAATGCTCCTCGTTGATACCTTTGGTAATGGTAGTCCATGTTTTTCCGTAATCGGTTGTCTTATAAAGGTAGGGTTGGAAATCGCCCAACTTATATCTGGTTGCCGCTACATAACAGGTACCTTCATCAAAAGCGGAAGGTTCTATGCTATTGATCATGTTCCATTCCGGCATGTTGGGAGGCGTAACGTTATCCCAATTGGCACCGCCATCCTTGGAAACGTGGATCAAACCATCATCGCTACCAACCCAAAGCAGGCCTTCTTTCAACGGACTTTCATTGGCCGCAAAAATAGTACAGTAGTATTCTACACTAGTATTATCTTGGGTAATGGGGCCACCGCTGGTTCCCAGTTTCGTTGGGTCGTTCCTTGTGAGGTCTCCACTTAGCAGTTCCCAACTTTGTCCTTCGTTAGTGGACATATGCACATGATTGGAAAAGGTATATAGTTTTTTAGGGTCGTGCTTACTGAAGATGATGGGGAAGTTCCATTGAAAACGATATTTCATGGCCTCGGCACCAGCACCCATAGGATTATCTGGCCACACGTTGATGCCGCGCACCGTACCCTTATCATGGTTTACACGGGTTAAGAAACCATCATAACTTCCACCGTATACAATATCGTCATTTGTTGGATCCACCGCAATGTGTGCAGATTCGCCACCGGCAGTTTCTTCCCAATCTTCTTCGCCAATACCGTACCCATCACTTCTATGCTTTATTCTTAAGGTAGAGTTATCCTGTTGGGCTACATAAATACGGTATGGAAAGGCGTTATCCGTCGTTACCCTATAAAATTGGGCGGTAGGCTGGTTGTGATACGTACTCCACGTTTCCCCGCCATCGTAGGATACTTGTGCACCGCCGTCATCGCCAATGATCATACGCTGCGAATTTTCGGGAGCTATCCAAAGGTCGTGATGATCACCGTGCGGAGCGTTGAAGGATTCAAAGGTCTTACCGCCATCGGTAGATTTGTGATAACTTACATTCAGTACATACACCTTATCCACATCTTCGGTATCCGCATACACTCGGGTGTAATACCACGCACGTTGGCGTAGACCTCTATCGCTGTTGACCAAAGCCCATTTTTTACCACCATCATCCGAGAGGTATAGTCCACCTTTTTCCTTGTTCTCTACCATGGCCCACACACGTTGGGAATTAACGGGAGAAACAGAAACTCCGATAATTCCTAACGTATCTTTTGCAAAACCTTCGTTTTTGGAAATCTCCATCCATGTTTCTCCGCTGTCCGTACTTTTCCAAAGCGCAGAACCGTCGCCACCGCTGATTAGGCTGTAGGGAGTTCTTTGGGAATACCAAGTTGAGGCATATAAAATCCGTGGATTGTTCGGATCAAAGGTAAGATCTACGGCACCGGCCTGTTCGTTAACAAAAAGGACTTGTTTCCAGTTTTGTCCGCCATCGGTACTTTTGTAGATACCACGGTCTTTGGTGGGCTTGTAAATATTGCCTAAAACAGCCGCATAAACGGTGTTGTAATCGGTAGGGTGTACGCGAATTCTTGGGATATGTCTACTGTTCGGTAAGCCCGCACTTGCCCATGTTTTTCCGGCATCCTCGGTTTTCCAAACGCCGTAACCGGAGGATACATTTCCTCTTAGCGTTTTTTCGCCTCCACCAACATAAATAACATTCGGATCGCTCTGGGCCACTTCAACCGAACCAATACTGCCTCCAAAATAACCGTCGGATATATTGCTCCATGTAAGTCCGCCATCCAGCGTTTTCCAAACACCGCCGCCCGCAGCTCCGAAATAAAATAGATTAGGGTCGTTAGGCACGCCCGCAACTGCTGCGGAACGACCACCACGGAAAGGTCCAACAAGTCGGTAATCCAAACTGGAATACAATTCTTCTGGATAAGCTACCGAAACAGGATCGGTTTTCTTTTTTCTTTGGGCGCTGGATACATTGGGAACTAGGAAGATGGCAAGCATAAAAATACTTGCCCACGAGTAAATCGTTTTCATTTTTTTTGTCTTGAAGTTAGTCAGCCTTAAAAGTACTAAAAAATAGGGTATCAATTATAAGGTAAAGTGCTTCACGGTTTTCGTCTGTTTTTTATCCAAAATCAAAAAAATATGGTGTCTTGGCAGCTCGTAGCGCTAGCACTTTAAATTATGCTGAAATGATAATGGGTTGGAAGTATAAATTATCGATTAAAATGAAATAGCTTTACTCCAGGCTAAATAACAAGCTTATCATAATGGCGTTGCGCGTGCTCTGGAAACTCCAGTTAAAAAGCAAAGAGTTACTATTCTCGAATCTTTTAAGTTTATAACCACCTATAAATCAATATTTTAAAAAATAGAGAATTTTATTTTTTACCAATGCTAAACCGAAACTGCTTTTAGAAGTCGACTCAAGGTTGATGTTCCAAACGAACCAGTTGTTTTTGTACATATAAAGTAATTCCTGCAACCTGTTTTCGCCTTACAGTACCAATTCTGTCAGTAGCATACATCGATTTTATTAAGCTCGAATAACTGTTATATAATGTGCTTTTCGCTCTAAACAGATAGAAAGTTACCGCTTTTAAGATACGTTGTTCCTTGTTGCCCACAAATTGATGCTAATTATATAAAAAGAGATGCGCTATCTGAACAGGAAGTCTTGAATATGATAATTTTTTTTAAGTAATGCCGTTAATACTAATCATCCTAATGCTTCAGATCTAATTTTTTTGTAAAATGACATCATTTTGGCATTGTATTCTTACGATTAAGTCCATTTGATTTTTAAAATACCCAACAATGGGTATTGGAGGAAGGTTTCCTATTAAATATTTTTGAATTTATAAATTTCACCAAAAGATACAACCATGACCAAAACACCACTTTTATTTTCGCTCCTTTTTCTTACAGCCCATCTTACCAGTGCGCAATCCTATATGGGCTATGCTATGGATAATTATAGCGGCCTACACGGTACGCTCCACAATCCCGGTAATCTAGGCGATTCCAGAACCAAATGGGATTTTAATCTCTTTTCGGTCAGCGGCACCTTGGCCACAGATTATACCAATATTACATTGAACAACTTAACCGAACTCCTAGGCGATGACGGCTTTGATGGTTTGGATCGTTTTGTCTCGGATCAGAACGATATTTTACTTGATGCCGATATACTAGGTCCCTCATTACAATTTTCATTGAACGAAAAGAGCAGTGTGGCACTATTCACAAGAATCAGGGTCGTTAGTAATTTCAACAACGTAAACGGGGAGTTTCTTGAAAGTATCTACGATGGCTTTCCTACTACTTCCTTTGCTTTTCAACAGGAAAACTTGGATTTCACAACCCATGCATGGGGCGAAGTTGGTCTTAGTTATGGTCGCGTGCTTTATACCGATTCACGTAACATGCTCAAAGGAGGCATTACCATGAAATACCTACTGGGTGGTGGTGCCGTGCAAGGTAGTTCCAACAACATTACAGGAAATTTTGACGATAACAGCCAACAAGTTGCCCTCAATGGGGATTTTGCCTATACCCTTAGTACTGCCGATATAGATAACAATCCCGATTATTTTAGCGAACTAGCCACTGGCCTTGGTGCGGATATTGGCTTCGTTTATGAATTACGAACTACAAAATCCTTGGCAGCATCCAATGCCAATAACCCGCGGGCCTTCAACCAATATAAATTAAAAATAGGCTTGTCTATTTTGGATTTGGGGAGTATTAACTATAGCGGTGCAGAAACGTCTGAATACAGTATTAACGTCAACTTAAATGCACAGGACTTGGAGGATGACTTCATCAATGCGCTGGAAAATAGTACAAGCCCTACGGTAAGCGTACAGGACCAGAAATGGGCCTTGCCTACTTCCATGCACCTTAATCTGGACTATAGTTTCACAAGTAAACTCTACCTCAACCTGAACATCAATCAAGGATTGGTAAATAGAAATGAATTTTTTAACAATAATCGTTTAAACCTCATCACATTGACCCCTAGGTTTGAAAGTCGAATATTTGGGGCCTACCTGCCCATCTCCTACAGCAGTCTTAGCCAAACTGCCCTTGGCCTCGGTTTTAGGGTAGGACCTTTGTCTATTGGGTCTGGGAGTATACTATCCAACCTTATGGGGAGTACATCGCAGCTCGCCAATGTATTCCTTGGGCTAAAAATACCTGTAAACCACAAGCGAAAGTTGTAGATTAAAGGTTCTGAAGGCAAGCGATTGCTTCGTTGTTCCGATATGAATCTTGATTTTTATAGTTCCTGTATTAGGAAAACCTTTTTGTGTTTGGGTACAAGACCTATAGCAAGGATAATGGGGAGTCGGCTTTAGTGGAAAGCTTACGGGTTTTTGAAATAAATTTGGAGGTGTTTTTTGAGGTATTAGGAATACGTCAAGATAAAAATACTAACCCTAGTTTAACTAGTTTTTTTTGCAATTAAGAGTAATGAAAATGATGGTAAATTAGGGACAGAGAATTTTAAGAAGTCTCCCGCTCCTTTTTCTCCATCATAAACGCATCATACTTTCTTTTGGATTTAATATACTCGTGAATACTGTATACCAATAAACCAAACGTAATAAAAAGCAGGGTGATGATATGTATTTCCATTACGGGTGCGGGTTAGTATTTGTTGAGACACTACCTTTTGTAAAAAGTCACACTATGAAGGTCATGATTTCTATTCTTGTAAGTTTTTAAGGATTATTTATAGGGGTGTATAGCTGTTTGTGAGCGGTTTATCCGTCATTCGAAAGTTCGATGCTTTCCGAAAGGACTCGGGTTCTACCCCTTCCATCTTGCTTCCCGACGTGAAAGTCAGGATGTAATCCGCATTCTGCTGTATGGGGAAGCAACCGCACCGTACCTTATCAACCTATTGCTAAATCCCCATAAATTTATAAGCTATACCAAACTGTGAGAGCCGGTTCCATGGTAGCACCCTGCGCAATAGTGATGTCAATATCCTAGCCCCTTAGATTGTCCTTTACTTCCCTCCGTAAAAAATATCCCGTAACCAAGGTGGCCAATACATCTGAAATAGGAAAAGAAATCCATACGCCCAATTCTCCAAAAAACCGTGGCAGGATGAGCACTAAGGGAATAAAAAAGAAACCCTGTCTGGTCAATGTCAATAATAGTGCTGGCACTGCTTTCCCAATGGCCTGAAAATAGGCGGCACCAATGAGTTGCAAGGCGATAATCGGAGTGGCTGCAAATACCCAGCGCATGGCACTTGGTGTGTGCTCCATCACGTAGGCGTTGATGGCCAATTCTTCTAGCGATGCACCTTCGGATGCTCCTAGAAAAAGGGAGGCGATCTCCGCCGGAAAAATAAATAATCCAATAAAAACAATCGTAGCCAACAAGGCTGCATATTTTATGGCGATACTAATGGATTCCTTTACACGCCCATAGTTGCCGGCACCGTAGTTGTATCCGGCAATCGGTAAAAAGCCTTGCGTTATTCCGAATACGGGAAAAAGGGCGAACATGAGCATACGCCCAACAATGGCATACACCGTTACCGAAGCTTCCCCTCCCAAGCTGAACAGAATATTGTTCAACAGAAGGTAAATAATACTGACGACCGCTTGGCGCGATAGGGTAACAAAACCCAAGGAACCTATTTCCTTAAGAATATCCTTGTCCAGACCAAAATGAGCCCAACTGATTTTTAGTTCGGAGTTTTTGGAGAGGAAGAAATACAGAATATAACTGAACGAAAAGATATAGGCCAACGTAGTCGCCCATGCCGCGCCGTGCATGCCCCAATCGAAAATATAAATAAAGACATAATCCATGATAAGATTGGCTAAGGAGGGAATAATCATGGCAACCATGGCAAATTTGGGTTTGCCCTCTGCGCGTATGACCGCGTTGCCCATCATGCTCAAGGCCAAAAAAGGCACCCCATACAGAACAATGACATAGTAGATCTTGGCATAATCGAAAATTGCGCCTTTACCTCCAAAAGCGGGGATTAGGCTATCTACAAAGAACAATCCCAAAAGTACCATGGAAACGGTTACCAATATGGTCAGGGTAATCTGGTTGCCAAAGGTTTTTAAGGCCTTCCCTCTATTATTGGCGCCGAGTGCT
>Ga0208903_1001211_pt1 | contig 15420 bp, 19 predicted proteins | sample AntAceMetag02UKJ_FD_184769 | JGI IMG/M metagenome (GOLD analysis project Ga0208903, IMG submission 184769) | Saline lake microbial communities from Ace Lake, Antarctica - Antarctic Ace Lake Metagenome 02UKJ (SPAdes) (version 2) | ecosystem: Environmental > Aquatic > Non-marine Saline and...
GAGATTGGAAACGGCTGGACGGGATGCACTTTCAGTTAAGCTACCTGCGGGAGGAAAGTAAGTTGAACAAAGTAAACTAAAAACTATGTTGCCAAAAATTGGAAATTTAGCCGAAAACCTGATCATTATTATTGTGGTGGGTGTATTGTGTGGCGGCCTAGGTGGCGGTACAGGATATTTTGCCGCCGTAAACAGCCATAAGCTTACGGTAGCGCAGCTGAAGCCTGTTATAGAAAAGGCCATTGATAAGGAAAGCATTAAGAACGAGATAAGCAACGAGATACGTATAGGCAAGATAAAGAAGAGCGATAGTCTTATGATTAATCTAGTACCTGCCAATACCCAAAAAGCGGTTGCTACCTTTAAAGAAGAGCAAGGCCCTTGCGTGGACATCTCCGCGCTTAGCGATAGCAGGCAAAGAAGAATAGCACGCTGGTTGGCCAATTGAAGGTTAAAAACAACATAGCACCAGAGGTATTTCCGTTTAGTTTACGGGACCATTTGGTGCCGTTTTTTTTTAACGAGTTTAAAAGCGAGGAAACGGTAGTAATGCCAGATATGCGCACCAAGGCCATAAAGCTCAACTTTCACAGCAGCCTGTGCCGTATCATAGATTTGGTGCATAGCCGTTATGAGGATAGCGCCCATAGGTATGAATATAAGATACAATTTACCATTAAGGAAGAGCGCGGAGTAAAGCGGTACAATAGCGTGCTGTATAAATTTCACAAACATATTTATGAGCCGCTGTCCTTTGAGCGGGCGGACAATCTTTTTATAAACGGATTTTTCGAAGATATTTTTCGCACCGCTTTTCTCTACTATGTAAGCGGCTACAACGAAGTGGCGGAGCTAGACGGGGTTACCAATGCCATTAATGCATTTATGGACGAGTACGAGCTGCTGGAAACTGGCTTTGACCCCGAAGCGCTTAGGGTGCTGTACTACAGGCAGAGAAAGGGGCATAAGCTTAGCCGCTTTCAGCACAAGATAGCAAACCGCGTAACCAATAAGGGCGATAGCTGGCCAAACGAGACACGTGGGGCGATGTAATTTTTATCTATCGGCGATTAAAGAAGCCTTATCTGGTGTTACAGCCAAAGGGTTGCAATTGCACCAACTTTGGTGCATGAAGGTAAATTCCCTTATTTCTGAAATTATAAGAGGGCAATGGTTGATGCAGCCCCAATATTTAACCGGTATGGGACATATTGTGTCCAAGATACTTGCTGGTGAGGATGTGGAGTTCAATGCCGTGCAAAGTTCCCTTATCAAATTGTTTGACGGGAACGGCAACCTTATACAGGGCGATTACCTTACCAATGGTTGGGGGCAGATCGTAAGTACAAAATTTGATATTCCCCAGGGCAGCTATGCCATGGTGAACATGATGGGGCCCGTTATAAAAATGGGCGATATGTGCACCTACGGTGCGGACGAGATCGTTGGCGCACTTAATAAGCTGAATTCCCTTAACAACATTAAAGGCATTATTATGAACATAGACGGCCCCGGCGGTGCGGTAAGCGCCATAGGTCCGTTTTTGCAATTTGCCAAAAACAAGCGCAAACCAATAGTAGGCCTTATAGATATGGCCGCCAGTCTTCATTATTGGACAGCGGTGAGCGTCTGTGACCATTTAATGGTAGACAACGATGTAAGTGCCATGGTGGGCAGCGTAGGCGTAGTGGTAAGCTTTGCGGACACCAAGCCGTACTACGAGGAAATGGGTATAAAGTTCCATGAGATATACCCCCCGGAGAGCAAGGATAAAAACCTGAGTTTCCGTAAAGCCCTGGACGGCGATTACGATAAGATAATAGCAGAACATCTGAGCCCCATTGCCCAAAAGTTTCAGGCGGCGGTACGGGCAGGGAGACCCAATCTTAAGGAAAAGGACGGGGTACTTACCGGGCGCACCTTTTTTGCGGACGAAGCTCTGGATTATGGTATGATAGATAGTATAGGCGACCTACAGGAAGCCATGAAGGTAGTGGACCGCTTGGCCTTTAAGCAAGCAATAAAACCAATGTTTAATTAATTTAATTTTTTTTCTATGAAATGGAATTTTGCAGCCAAGTTTATTACGGCATTCTTGGCATTTGTGGGACTCAACGAAGTCCCTACGGAAGAAGGTAAGGTAGCCCTTACCGAAGAACAGGAGGGTCTTTTGAAAGACGCCCTAAAAGATGAGGCCAAAGACCCGGACGGGAGCAAGAGTTTGGCAACAATGGTGGCGGCCATAGAAAAGGATCTTGCTGCGGCCAATGTAGACCAGGAGAAGCTGCGCAAGGATTTGCGAGAAGCCTTAACGGAGACGAGCCTTAGCGAGACCGAGATAGAAAAGGTGATGCAGAACGAGGACGGCAGCATAGACCAAAGCGCATTTTTGGCGGCCATAAAAGGTGAGTTCAAAAACCAAAAGGAGCTCATAAACAAATTAATGAACAGCGACGAGCCAGACGACAGTACCGAGCTTCAGGAGCTAAAGAACAAAGTAATGAGACACAGCAAGACACACCTGTTCGGCACTGGTAACAGCTATGATGCCTTTGAGGGTAGACCATGGAACCAAAGAGCTGCAGGCGTAAAAGTAGGCGCTACAGATTGGGCAAAGGACACGGCACAGGTAGAGAAGCTTAACGGCGACCTTGATCTGTACTACCGCGAGAACCCTACCGAAATCAAATCTTTGGAGCGCGATAAATTCGGTCTTCCCCTTTTCTGGAACAAAGTATTGAACGTAGTGGACATTATTGCAGATGGTACCATTATAAGTGGCGAGATTACACAGGCCAGAAAACTGCCTTGGTTACCAAAGAACAAACAACTTATTAAGCCAGAAGAAGGCAAGGTTTTCCCAGTACAAATTGATATTGAGTACGTGGGCTACTTCTTGCAAAAGATAGAGGCCAGTTGGTTGAACATGATGAACAACGAAGGTTCACAGCCTTACAAAGAGAGCTTTGTTAGGTTCTTGGTAAGCGAGCTGGATAAAAAGGCGCGCGTAGAAGACAGGATTTCCTCTATTCTTGGCGTACATGTAGACACTCCGGAAGATGCTACGGTACCAGGAAGGTTCCTTAACAGACAGGACGGTCTTCTGTACCAAATGTACAGGGCGCAAAAACTGACCAAAAAATACAAGGCCTTTTCTTTGGGTACGCCAACGAAGATGAATATTATAGACTATGTAGATGGCTTTATGGAGAGTCTGCCCTTGGAAATCAGAAGAAACCCGGGTATGCACTTTTATGTTTCCCCAGCTTGGTTAAAAGCCTATGGAGACAGATACGAGCAATTACACGGTACCAACAACGATTATTCTGGCGTACCTCCCTACCCAAAGGGATACAACAATATGCCGTTTGAAGCGCTGCACGATTTGGAAGGTACGGATATCATGTTCGTGACCTTTGACGATAATATTGAAATCCTTGAATACGTACCTAGCGAGAAATCCATGTACCACTTTGAGAAGTTGTTGCGTAAGATATACGTAATGGCAGATTACAAATTGGGTATTCGCCTGGTGCATATCGGCAACAAATTAAAGGAGGGCGACCCATTGGAATTCAAGGTACAGAGTATCTGGAGTAACGATGTGCCTATGTTTACCAAGGATTACGCTATTCCGTTATTTGACGATGCTACGGGTGAGATCAGCGCAAAATTTGAGCATATAAAAGTGAGCGATGACTGGAATACCAGTATTGCGACCATTAACAATGCGGTACCTGGACAACTGATAAAGATACAGGGGAACACTGCCTTGGCCAGTGTTAATAACGTGGTAAGCAGCGGTAACATAGGATTAACGGGCGGTACATTTAACCTAAAGAGCGGCGGCACATTGACCTTGTACGTAAAAGCGGACAAGAGCATTGTGGAACTTAGCAGGACTACGGCACCGGAAGCGGCACCTAGCGCCAATGTTAATTTTGATGCAGGCACAATAGATGCCAATGCTGGCACCGAGTTTTACAGCACAGCGGTGGCCGATGAAACTTTGGACGGTATTACCAACGGTGTGGACGGACAGGAAATTAGCGTGTACGGACCAGCTGGTGCGGCAACCCTTACCCTTGCCAACGTAGCCGGTAACATTTCAATGAAATCCGGAGCGGTACTGGCGACAGCGGCAGATGTTGTTAAACTTGTAAAAGTGGACGGTATCTGGTACGAAAGTGACAGGACTATAGCCTAATACTAATCTATAGGCCACGCTACGGTGTGGCCTTTTAAAATATACAGCATGTATTTAAGAAAATCGGTAGCGGCACCTTCAGGGCAGATAGGACCTGGTGCGGCAAAACCAAAAAATCCTAACGTAAAGATCATATTCGTGGACGAGCTCTTGAGTTCCCCGCAAAGAAATGCCGCCGGTATTGTAATGGAAGGCAACTACACTTTTAAGCCCAACGGCAAAATGATAGAGGTGTACATGACCGGCAAGAAGCAGAAGCTTAACTACGAGAACGAGGGCGATGTAGACGAGGAGAGCATTAAACAGATGTTCGAGGGCAGCCACCCCGGCAACAGTAAAGAGATCAAGGAGCTTATACAGAACCTGATCGGTAAGGACGTAATTATCCTTAGCGGAGATTGCACCAAGAACAGCTTTGAGGTATTTGGCACGGAGTGCGCTCCTATGCGCCTAAAGCCAACGGGCGTTATAGACGATACCCGTACAGGCCACGACCTTAGTTTTGAGCAGACACAGGCCACTGCATTTTTACCGGGAACCTTTGAGGGAGCCGTAGTATTGGCGGCACCATTTAATGCCACAAGCGAAGACTTGGCACTTACCAAGGCGAACGGCAACCAGTACAAACTGGCTACGGATACGGACGGGACGGAATTGGATATTGCTTCTTTGGACCATGACCATGGCGCCGTAATAAGCCTAATAGGAAACGGGGGCAACAACCCATTTGTATTAAGCAGCGGTGTAGCCACTGCAGCGACGGTGGTACTTTTGGAAGGTGCGGACTGGGCGGCACAGGATGATGCCGTGATAGACCTAAAAGTATTTAAAAGTGGAAATATCACTTACCTTTTTGAGCAAAAAAGGGCATAATCTTTCTTTTTCAGTGTTAGTTTGATTTTTTAGGTTAAAAGCCCTTGGGAGGAGTCCCAAGGGTTTTTTTTTGTGGCATGTTACATTGCAATTGCAGGGTAAATTTCATATTTGGGAAACTTTAGTGAACATTTAAATAGCTAATATGAAAGAAAAAGTAATAGCCCTGTTGCAGGATACCAAAATGGGCGACGTTGAAAGGTACAATGCCGCCATGGCGATGTACCGTACCAGTGAGTTGCATAGTGTGCCGGCGGCCGCCTTTTATAATAGGTCAGGCTTTACGGCACAGAACCTAAAGAACCTGCTGTACGATGTGCAAAAGTTGCACGAAATTACCGATGCGGACTTGTTGGCCAAGAAACCAAAGAAGGTACAGGTGAAGCGACTGCCAGATGTTGTGGTGGCGTTGCTACAGAATGCGCCCGATGAAGTAAAGGCCGCCATCTACCTTAGCAGTATAGATTTTACCCATATAGACAAGGAGGCTCACGCAGAGACCCTTGCCACCTATGAAGCTGCATTGTTGGCATTTAGCGAAGCTAATTTAATAACATTTGAGGCTATTGACCAGGATATTAGTAACGGGGAAGTAGAGGAGCTTTGCCTGAAGGCTATAGGAGATTTTCATTTGCCCGATGAGCTAAAGGAAATCTTGGTGCCAAGAACGGGTCAGGATTTGACCGGTGCCATTTATGGTACTTTGGCCGCTTTAGGCGAAAAGGAAGCCATGGGCCTAAAATTGCGCGAGCAGTTCCCTTTTTTGGAGGCGGACGATTGCCCGGATAAATTAAAGATACTGGTAGCCGATAGGATTACCGCATGGAAAAAATACAAAGAGGCGCATGCAGAGCTCTTGCTACATGCCGATGGCGAAAAGCCGTTGACGGACAGTGAACTTTACGAACTGGCGAAAGAGGCCATTGCAAAGTACCAGTTGAACCAATTGATTTGGGATGAGCTGAACTATTACAAGGAGTATGGTAGCATTTTGGGCAAGCACGAGATGTTTGCCGATGAAGTGCTGCAACAAAAGATAGACGCCATGGACGTAAAGGGGCTGATGACGCGGCAAAAGACCTTGCGCAGTTATGTAAGTAGAGAAGGCAAAAAATTGGCCAAGACCAAGGAGGCGGAAAGCAAGGCCAAGATACAGGCCAAAGTAGACGATTGGAGCGCGGAACTGAAGCTCGTAGATGCAAGGCTTGAAAAACAATAGGTTATTTAATATTGCAGCTGTATCCGCTCCGCATAAGGCACAGGCGAACGGTAGTTATCTAAGCAAGTATCTTTTGGCGCATTATGCCAAGGTAAAGAACTTGGAAAAGGATTTGGGCAGGTTGCCGGAACGGGAAGAGTTTTTCTTTCTTCAGACAGATGGGCAATGGAACGCCTTTACCTTTTTGCCCTACGTACTGCAGCATTTTCAGATTACCGAGCTTCACGCCTGCACGTATAGTATAAGCAAGCGCACTATTGAGGCCTTGGTAGAGCTGCACGATGCGGGTAAAATAGATGCGATTACGCTTATGATAAGCGATAGCATGATAAAGCGCAACCCGGTAACCATAGACCTGTTGAGCGCATTGGCGGCGAGTAGACCCAATATAAAGGTAAAATATGCTTGGGTACATGCAAAGATGACCCTCTTAAAATGTTTGGGCGGACACTATGTGATAGAGGGTAGCGGCAATTGGAGCGATAATGCACATTATGAGCAGTATGTATTTGGCAATAGTAAGGGGCTTTATGAGTTTAGAAAAGCCCTTTTTGAGACGGCAAAACTAAAGTAGTTTTTTTATTGAAATCAAGACAAATATGAAAAATAGAAATCTAGAATTTGAATTTGCAAAACAAGGGCTTATAGATGGGCTTATGGTTCGCAGGTCAACTTGGCCGCTAGGTCATTTTATCTTTAGGCAAGTCCCTTCTACCATAGGTAAGGATATAGTACCCAAGATGCAAAGTTTGCGTACTTCCGTAAAGACGATGTTTTTGCAGCGTTTTGAAAACGGTTGCCAAGTTCAGGCCATTAGTTATAATGATCAGTTTGCCTACGTAAACGAAAGGAATATGAGAATGGGCTACAGTCCTTCCGTTTCCGATACGATGGCGGATGATTGGGAGATACTTGAATAATGGAAGACGGGGAACTACAGGAGCTGAGCGTTGATGATGTTATAGAGCAATTGGCGGGCTGCAATTATGCGCCCAGTGATATTGCCCTGTATCTGGCGGTTGACAAAAAGGAGTTTATGGATGCTTGGAGAAATCCTAACAGCCATATACGTACTACTTATGACCGTGGCCGTTTAAAGGCACAGGCCGAAGTGAACCAGCAATTGCTGATAAACGCGCGAACGGGTAATATTACCGCTGCACAGATCTATGAAAAGAACCGCGCCCAAACGCAACTGGAAAATTTACGGGAACAGATATTCTTTGGCGAATGAAATTGGAGCACATTACCCTAGAGCATATATACGACTACATTGAGAACGGCAACCCTAGCAATGTAGACCCCGCTATTGTAGCCTATCTGGACATTATAGAAAAAATACGGGGTATGTACCTGCGGTTTGACAAATGGGGCAGCAAGGACGCTATTTTAAAGCATTTGGTAAAGGTAGACGGCCATAGTAGGTATTTTGCCAATAACGCATATAACGATACCCTCGAATATTTTTATTGTGAAAATAAAATTAGCAAGGAGGCGTGGCGCAACATATACGCTGAAAAGATGGAGCGCAACATTAACCTTGCTACCATGGTTGCAAAAGATGTGAGCGACATTGCGAAAGTGAACCGCATGATAAAGGAGGCCGCAGAGCTTCGCCAGTTGGACACGGAAGACCCTGAGGAACTACCTTTGGAACTTTTTGGCCGCCCTTGGAAACTGTACACAACGGACTATAACCTTATAGAAGGTGCCGCCAAGGTAGACCGCATCAAACTTAAAAAACAGATAGAGGAACTGCCAGAGCTGAGCGAGAAAGAACGCGAGGTGATACAGCGCGAGGCAGGAATCTTGCCACCTAACATATTCCTACCCATAGATGAGAACCCACGTAAGTCCTGATAGTTTAGACGTAGAAGGGCGCTATGCTACATGGGCCAAAATGGCGGTGGACATGATAGCACCAAAAAACCTGATGTTCGTTGGCGGCAGGGGAACGGCAAAGACCAGCGATATACATGCGGAACGAAGCATGGATATCTGTTATGATATGCCGGGCAGTTATCAGGTATTTGTGGCGGACACCTATGTGAACGCTCTAAAGAACGTGGTCCCTACCCTTTTGGAAGGCTGGAACCGCAAAGGATGGATAGAGGGCAAGCACTATGTTACCGATAAGCGGCCGCCAGACCACTTTAAGCGCCCTTATAAGCCCGTACACCAGTATAAACATACCATTAGCGTATTTAACGGCTGTTTTTACAACTTGGTGAGCATGGACCAGCCTACGGGTGCTGCGGGGAACAGTTATCAGCATATATTCGGCGACGAGGCAAAATACCTTGATCCCGATAAATTAAAGAAGCTTACCCCTGCCCTGCGTGGCGAGTATGTCGGTTTTGGCCATAGCGTGTACTACCGGGGCAGGACGTTCACAACGGATATGCCAAACATAAGCGAGGGCGATTATGACTGGATATTGGACGCGGAGAAGTTAATGGACGTGGAACAGATAAAAATGGCGTATCAGGCCGCTACGGTGCTGAACGACACGAAAAAGCAGTTGTACAACGCAATTAGGGATAAGGATTACGCCAAGATAAAGCGACTGCAGAAGCATGTAAAGGACTGGACGGCCTATTGGGTGCGTGCCAGAAAGGATAGCACGTTTTTTATGATCGTGTCCTCATACGCCAATGTGGACCTATTAAGTAGCGGTTATTTTACAGATGCGCTAAAGGCCTTGGGCATAGAGGAGTTTAAGTCTAGTATATTGAGCTTTAAGGCGAAGGTGAACAAAGGGGAGAAGTTTTACATGAACCTGGGCGACCATCATTTTTATGATGATGGTACCATTGCCAATTTTTACGACAATTATGCTATCGGAGAGGAATTTGAACCTACAAGTCTTGGCCTGAAGTATATTGACCATAAGAAGCCCTTGGATGCGGGTATGGATTTTGGTAATATGATCAGTATGGTGATGGGACAGGAACGGGGAAACTATTTCTATTGTTTAAAGAATTTGTTTACCCTGGCCCCGGAAAGTAGTAAGGAAATTGCAAGGAAATTTCTGGACTTCTTTCAGCACCACAAGCACAAGGAGCTAAACCTGTACTATGACCGTTCTGGAAACCAGTACGCCAGTTTAAAAAAGGATTGGGCAAGCGAAGTACAACAGCATATAGAAAAGTATGACGGTGTTGGCACTGGTTGGAAAGTGAACCTGATGAGCAAGAACCAAGCGACCATCTATCATAGTCAGGAGTATAATTTTATGAAAAACATGATGGGGGACTATCATAAGGATATACCAGGTGTAAAAATAGACAGGTACCAGTGTAGGGAACTCAAAAGCAGTCTGGAACTGAGCAAGACAAAACTGCACACCAATAGGCGTACGGGTGCCAAGGAAATTCTTAAGGATAAAAGCAGCGAAGCATTGCCTTTGCTGAAACTGCCCATGAACTCTACCAATATGAGCGATGCCTTTAAATATTTGATGTACAGGAAACGTTGGGTAAAATTACAGGGAAGCCGTGGTGGCGGTCTTATGATGGAACCTGGACTGGTGTAGGAGGTTTTAAAAAGAAGCCCAAAGCTTCGGTCGCACGCCCGCAAGGGCGAAATTTTTGAGAATTCCGCACCTTGTCGTGTCGTAGGCGTTTTCAGGTTTTTTTTATAGGGGTACTCCTCAAAAGCCTTAACTTCAAAATTCCTCCCCTTGCTAGTGTTTTAATGATGTATTATAAGGTGTGGGCTTTTAAGTTGCGCCCATTTTGGGTTTATGTTATAGATTTTTGTCGGCGGTGTGTTCCTTAGTGTGTCCATTAGAAAAACCTTTTTCCTGTAGTATGCCCCGTACTTGCTCGGATAGTAAAAAAGGGTTAGTTTTGCCCTTGTCTATTGCGTTTGTCATAATTGTAATGGATGTTACTTTTGCGCCCGGCTCCGTCAAGCTGGGCGCATTTTGTTAGTATTAGATTTCAAAGGCCAAAACCTCTTTTTCGGATTTGGATATAAAGGTTTCCAAATTTCTCTGCAGTACTCCTAAAACTTCCTCTAATACTTGGGAATTGGACACCTCGAATATGTAGCCCTCCGAATTTTTTAAAATCACTTTTTCCTTCGTGCCATCGCTAGAAATAATAAAGCGGTCTAGGCTGTTGCGTTTTTCCTGCAAAAACTCGTGTTTTTTTGCCAAGATCTGGAAGTTTTCCAATTTGCGGATTCTCCCACTTGCGGAGGGGTTTAAAATGTCATCCACTTTGGTGGCGCTTTTCTGCACTTGTACAGGATTTTTTGCGGTTGCATTTTTGCTTTCAACCTTGCTCGTTGCACTTGTCTTAATTGTACTCATAACTTTATAAAGTATTGATTAATAATATTCTAAGATACAAAAAATGTCTACAAAAAACAGACAATTTAACAAATAAAACGCTAATACATACAATAATTATAATGATTCTAAATAGTAAGTATTAAACTAAAAAAAGGCACAATTCCCCACCTAAAAAACGAAGTGTAAAAACACAACTTTCACAAAATCAGCCTTTAAACCTATGGAATAAGGTTTAAAGGTTGTTTTGTGTGAAAGAAAACCCCGACCCGCTGATATCTTAGTTTGCGATTGCAGGCGACCGATTCGCGAGAAATATGAGCCCCGCCCACCGCTTGGCATGTTACAAGCCTATTAGCTTATCGGTAGTACAATTGCATAAAAGAATAGCTTGGATACAATCAACCTATATGATGCGATACAACGGATGCGGCAGCTTACCAAGGCCAATGTTCCTTTTAGTTTTTCATATATAAAATGCAACGAAAGCAAGGGTATTAGTGGGGGCGTAAAGAATGTGGATAGGGCACTGCTTCGTACAGGAATGAGCCAAGAGCATTCGGATAAGAGCGAGATACTTATAGGCTACACTACCGAACCTAACGGTGACAACAGGTGGTTCTATTTGCCACTATTGGTAATGTTTAACGCAATTAAAGTAAGACCATGATAGAGTATGTAGGCAGCGGCGCGGTAGTTGATGACGGCAAAAATGTATTTTCCTTTGATGTCATGGACAATCCAAGGGAATTTGATTCTTATAGATTGGACAGCGGCAGTCTGGATTGGACTAACGATCGTTACCATCTTGGTGATATGAAAATATTTCCTTATGGTAACAATAACCAGTTACCAAAGGAGATAAGGGATGTAGTTCAGAACAACTACATAGCTCCTGGTCTTATGAAGAAGAAGACACAATGGTTGTGGGGCAAGGGGCCTAAGCTATACATAGAGAGCTTTAAGGATAATGTACTTGTACGCGAGTGGCAGGAGAACGATGAGATACAGTCCTGGTTGGATTCATGGGACTATGAAAAGTACTTGACCGCCTGTGTGGTGGACTTCTCCTATATAGAAGGTGTGTGGTCTAAGATGGTACAGAGCAGGGCGGGGCGGGTATCGCGTCCCAAGATAAGTAAGTTGGAGCATATACCTACCGATCGTGCCAGGCTTGCCGCCTATATGTCCAGTAAGGACAATGTACCTACCCACGGTGTTGTTACGGACTGGAATTTTGAGATGATCAACGCTATCCTTAACCCAAAGCGCTATCCAATATTTGATTTTAATTCTCCCTTTAGCGCAAAGCATAGTGTGTACTATTCAAACATGTACAGCTTTTGTGCGGAGTACTACACTGTTCCGGATATATATGGCTCTTTAGAATGGCTGCGCAGAAGTACAGCGATACCTATTATCCTGAAGGCAATGAGCAAGAACAGCATGAACATTAAATATCATGTGATATCACCCCAGAAATTTTGGGACGATAAGCGCGATCAGCTTAAGGACGCCTGCACCAAACGTGGAACTACGTATAAGGAAGCCATGTTGATAGACTTCAAGGAGAATTTTCTTAGGGAAATATCAAAGGTATTGTCCTCAGCCGAGAATACAGGTAAGTTCTGGCACACCACCAAACAGTTTGAGGTAGAGGGTACCAACATCTTGGAGCATGGCTGGGAAATAAAGGAGCTCCCCAATAACATAAAGAGTTTTATAGATTCACAATTAGAGATATCCAAACGTTCCGATCATGCGGTAAGTAGCGGTGTAGGCATTGGTAGCGTATTGGGCAATGTATCGGACGGGGCAAGCCGTAACAGCGGGAGCGACAGGATATACGCTATGAAAGAATACCTACAGACAGGCATTGACATACCGGAGATGTTGACCCTAAAAGCATTGAACTGGGCCATCCGCGCCAACTGGCCGGGTACAAAGTTTAGGGTGGGCTATTATCATATATCACCACAAAAAGAGGAAGACGTTAACCCTGGGGAAAGAACAATCAATACGGTATGAAACTATTATTCAATAAAGACGAAAACGGGAGCGACGAGCTGGTAAGGCATATAGGCTTTATAGATGTGGGCGTGGTGTACGAGAATATGGCACGTTTTATAAGAAGCGCGTCTATAGAGCTGCGCGATCTCATAGGAGCTCTTACCTACGATCTTAACGCAGACCTATACCATGGCGAGCCTACCGATGCGCAATTGATATACATAGAGGCGATGCAGGATGCTATTGCCATACAGGCATATCGTCAATATGTACCTAGTAAGGATGTGGCGCATACCCAGAACGGTAGGCGTATGCGTGTAGACGAGCACGAGAAGCAGGCCTTTGAATGGATGATAGACAGGGACAATGCCAATTTGGAGCGTATGTACTATCAATCTTTAGATCACTTGCTTTCCATATTGGAAACTAGCGATGATTGGAAACAGACAGACGAGTATAAGTCCCTTAATCGACTTTTGGTAAGCAAGACGGCAGATTTCCATAACTATTTTGACATCAACAATAGCAGATTGTTGATGATGAAATTGCAGCCCGGTCTAAAGCAGTGTGAGGAGATGCAGATCGTGCCACGTTTGGGCAGGGAGGTATTACAGCAACTCAAGGAAAACCCTACAGGCAAGGAACGTTTGTTGGAACTGGTAAAAATGGCATGCGTGTACTGGTCATTGCAATGGGCGTTTAGCGGCAGGCTTACGGTGACCCTTTTCCCCGAAGGCATATTGCAGCGCTATGTTGGTGACAAGAACACCACACAGGCAAAGATGCCCGCCACCATGAACGAGTATGCATGGGCCGCACAGCAGTTTAGAAACGATGCCGAAGATTTATTCATACAGATAGAGAGCGAAGTGGCACCACCACCAGTTCCTACGGATACCGATACCGAAGAAGAAAGCCAAAATTTTGGTTTTACCGGTTCGGATTCCTTTGTAACTACCTAAAAATTAAGATATGAAACTCATCAAACTACTCCTTAAACTGATCGCGGATTATTTTTTCAAAAGAAAAGTAAATCCAATAAATGGCAAACTGGAAAAGGCTTTTTATGATAGGATCAAAAAGCGCAGCGCATTAAAAAAAGAAATAGAGGCGCACGTATCGCTGAAGCTTAAATCGCACGAAAAATCGAAATACATACCGGCAAGTTTAAGGCGCGAAATCTTGGACACCGTATATCACAAATACGGCAAGGAAATGAAAGAAGTAGGTTTATACCTGAAACCTAATTTAGAGTACAACGTATGAACACTTTGGAAATTCCACATACCAAAAAAAGATATTACCTACCTAGTTCCTTGGCAGAGTGCGACGGTCGCCAATATAGTGAAATGGCGCACTTGCTATTTAAGTTGGACGCTGGCCAGTTGGACTACTCCACTTTTCGGGTACATGCCCTGTATGCCTTGCTGAATATGAAACCGGTCGTAAACAAGGATAAGGAAGTCCAGGATCAAAAAGCCGCCAATATATACCAGCTTAGCCATTTGGTAGACGATTTTTTTGAGGATATGGATGGCACCCCCGTACTAAGGCAATATTACACCAACAACCACAATCCCTTGATAAGTCTTTTTGGAAAAAAATACCAAGGGCCCAAGGATAATTTTGACAATGTGGCCTTTGGGCAGTATGTAGACGGACTTAACTTCTTCCAAGAATATACGAACACTAAAGAACCAGAGTTCCTTTACCTGCTCATGGCCACATTTTATGTCAAAAAAAAACAGAGTGTAGAAAAATTGGCAGAAGCCTTAAAAAACTATGATTTTGGTACAGTGTACGGCTTTTATCTGTTTTTTGCCAGCTTTCAGAAATATCTGGTCAGCTCAAAAATATATTATAATGCCAAAGAGTTAGATCTTTCCGTTCTTTTTGATGCCGATGGTGCCACCGACACAACCAGCGACCTTCCTGGTCTTGGTTTAAAATCTACCATGTACACCTTGGCAGAAAGTGGCGTATTTGGAAGCTTAAAACAGGTGCGAAAAGAAAATCTATGGGAAGTAATGCTTAGAATGTACGACATAGTTAAGCGGGACAAGGACTATCTGGCACGCCAAAAGAAACTTGAAAACAACTAGCTATGTTCACACCAAATGATATGCGCCAATGGCTGGCGATCTGTAAGAATGAAATTGCCGAGATAAATTTTGTACAGGCCATTATAGACGATAGCCAGATGACGAACGATATTTCCCAAAGAAAATATACGGACAACCTTTTACTTTATGGTGTACTGCCCGATTATGGTGCGGACACCAGGACAGAAGATGCCCTAATGATGCGTAGCGGTTTCGATTTTCTGATTTTAAAAAAGGCGCAGCGCAGCAACCAGACTATGGATATGCTTTTGGACGATATGGAAGAAACCCTAAAGGCTACCCAAAAGCTCATGGCGCGTATCGTGGAAGAGATGCGCAACCCCCAAAGTTGTGAGCTGTTTTATTATTTAGAGGAAAACAGCATACAAATTGTACCCGTATGGGGCAAGGCGGGTACCAATGGCTATATGATGAGCTTAAATTTGCGTAGTCCCCAATAAGTCTGTAATTTGCAGACATGACAGAAGCACAGGTGAACGAAATATTTTACGAGTTAATTCAGAACGTGGCGCAGATGGAAAAAGTTGGCGTAGACCGTAAACTCAGGTACATCTATAAGAATCCGGGGCAGCGTCCTACCACTTTCGCCAAGAAATTGGAGCTGTTGTACAAATGCGATAAATTACGTTTAAAATGAACAGACTGGACAAAAGGCAGCGACAACAGGACACCATTGTACTGGAAAACCGCT
>Ga0208903_1001213_pt1 | contig 15391 bp, 13 predicted proteins | sample AntAceMetag02UKJ_FD_184769 | JGI IMG/M metagenome (GOLD analysis project Ga0208903, IMG submission 184769) | Saline lake microbial communities from Ace Lake, Antarctica - Antarctic Ace Lake Metagenome 02UKJ (SPAdes) (version 2) | ecosystem: Environmental > Aquatic > Non-marine Saline and...
GACTCAGCTACATTGAATGCGAAATGTCGCGCCGACCCCGCGCAGCATTCAGAATGAAAAGGTATAAAAAATAAATATTCCTTAATAATAAATGCTTGCCATTACAAACACTTTCACTGTATTCGCCGCCGATAAGAAGGACAAGGGGTTCAAGAGATTGAGTAAGAAGATCCAAAAGGAACGTGACGCTGATGTGGACAAGATCAAAGAGAAGGTCTCTGATATTTTCCGTGATGAACAGCGTCGCATGAAGGGATACTTTGATGAACATAACAAGTTAGTCCAAAAGACTGATGCACCCAAAAAGAGGGGGAAGAAGTCTATCGACTTTTACGAAAAGTAAACCATAGTGTACAAAAAACAAAAAACATCGCTAGAGGTGGATTGTCCCCAAACTTCTCAGCTAGTAGAGCGCATACCACGCTGTACTGGACGAGCCTAATTTCCTGTTGTGTTTTGACCATCGACCGTTTCATAGACCCTCTCGACTTCTGAAGACCCGTGACAGCTGTATTTATCTTACCTATCGTCCCAGGAATCTCTGTGGTCTTCATGAATATATCCCCAATGTCTACAGACTCTATGATCTGTTGTTGGATGAGTGGTTCCAGATAGGTGAAGTAGTTGAAATCTGGATCCAGTTTGAGACAAATACCCTCAATCGTGGAGAAGGCTTTGGCGAGGTACACGAAACTACTTGGAACGACGAACGGTTTTTCAATCGCAAGTTGTGCAGCGAGGTCATCGTTCATAATTCCAGAACCATCTAATGTCTCCAAGTACCCTAAAATAGTTTCAAAGAAGAGTTCAATATCAGAAACATCTGAAGATGTTGGAACGATCACACCCAATTTAACGAGTGTATCGACTATACCAGCGGTATCACGCACGACTATAAACCCAAAAAGTTTCGTGAATCCATCTCTCAGTTCATCTGATAAGGGTACGAGTAATCCGAAATCGTAAAAGACGAGTTTACCTTTAGATGAAAATCCCAAATTACCGGGGTGTGGGTCAGCGTGAAATATACCGTTATCCATGGTTTGAATAACATATGCGTTTATCAGGGCTTCACATATCTTCTTCTTATTCACTTTGGGATCTATAATTTCAGTCAACTTTACTGAAGGTACATATTCCATTACAATCATTTCATCGGTAGAATACTTTTTATATACTCTTGGAACTTTTACCCAATCAACATCTTTCATACTTTTCCGAAACTTTATAGCATTATTTATTTCCTGTTTATAATCAGCTTCTCCCAGTAGATATTCTATGGACTCGTCGAGAACTGAACCTGAACTGTTACCCGTATCGATACCGATTTTTTCCAGGGTCTGAACAATAGTCCGTATAGTATCTGTATCTTCCTTCATGATATCCAAGATTCCCGGGCGTTTTATTTTTACAACAACTTTTTGACCGTTTTGGAGTACAGCCATATGGACTTGGCCGATACTCGCGGATTTAAATGGCACAGGGTCAAAATCTTTGAAAATAGTGTAATCTATAATGGTCTCAAACTCCACTGGAGGAACGTCATCTTGAAGTGATTCTAGTTCTTTTGTAAATTCCGGAGGGTAGAGGTCCCCCCTTGTCGAAGCGATTTGACCTAATTTCACAAATGTTGGTCCGAGATTGAGGAGTTCCCCCTTTGTCCATTGACCAAGTTCCCTTTTATTTTGTACATTGGCATTCTTCCAGAGAAACTTACCAGCAAACTTCCATGTTTTCAACTTTTGATTTGAATCTATTTTTAGATGTGGTGGACTCAGCGACTTTTGACTGAGTACATTCAGCATATCCTACAGTATGTGTATACTTTTTTCTATATGTGTGAAAATATCTTAGTTTATATTAATGAAAAGCGTTTCAACATTTTTAGGTCCCTTCAGTAAAAGAACCGAAACTTTAATTAAAACGCAACCTATATTGCTTTCACTTCTCATATTGTACCAGGGATTGTTCGCACATAAAGCTTTTAAACTACCTGAGAATGTTTCTAAAATATTTGAGTTCAAGGTAGTTAGATTTCTATCTATATTCCTAATTGCTTTTACCGCCACTCGAGATGTAGAATATGCGTTCATTTCGGTATTCGTATTTTTGAGTAGCATGTACATGTTAAAAACACCAGAAGAAAGAAAGAAAACCGGGTTCATATAAACAAAATGTACGAACAATAGTGAAAATATATATATAGGATAAAAGTAGAATGAAAGTTCATATCATAGGATCTGGACCAACTGGAATGTCCCTAGCGTGGGAGATACTCAGAACAGGTGACGATCATGACATCACGATATATGACAGGAAATCATCAGCAGGTGGTTCGTGGTGGGAACCGGATGAAAATGTTAGAGATCTTCACGCACACCGCATGGTTTTTGATAAAGCTTTTATCAATACACAAAGTCTCTTCGGGGAGATGGGGATAGAATGGAATGAGATATTTCAACCTGCAAAAGATGGACCATATAGTTTTATTTTCAGATCTTTGAGTTTAAAAGATTATGGTACTCTCACTTCACTTGCAGTTCGTGTACTAAGTCAACCTAAAAAATACATGGGTATATCTCTAAAAGATGCCGTGGGAGAACTGAGTGAAAGTGGACAAGGGGTTATCGAACATCTTCCCCTAATTATTGATGGTGTAACCTGGGATATCATGTCCGCATTTGAGTTTGTAAAAAGTTTCGATGACGTTGCACTATCTAAACCATACACCCAACGAGTTTCTGGTAAAATTATGTCAGATGCCATGCAACAAGCATTAGAAAATAGGGGGGTAACATTTGAATTTGAGAAAGAACTCAAAGAGATTGAATACTTCAAGGATGGTTACAAAGCAGGTTTTAAAGATGATACAATTATTGGTGATGGTTTATTGTTTTTGTGTGTGGATAATAGTCCAGCTTTACAATTATTAGGGGACAACTGGGGACCCAATGCCGATAGTCAAGTTAGATCAAGTACATATGGATGTATAAACATTCTATTAGACTTTGACGAACAGGTTACCTTAAAACACGATTTAGAAATAGCAGCGACAACAAAATGGAATCTTCAACCCGTTGTTCTTTCAGATGGTAAAACAATTTCGTGTGTCATATGTGATCTATCAGAAGAAATATTGACATCCAGCCCACAAAAAATTAGAGAGCAGGTACTTAGTGAATTGGATGTACCCTTACCAAAGTCTATCAGATTTGGATGGGGTGCAGAGTGGAATGATGAGAAGTGGGTATTCACACAATCTTCGGGTGTTCTTAATCTTAATGGTCAATTACCATTTTTTGGTAAATGTCCAAATGTCGCCATGTGTGGTATGATGTCCCCGAGAAATACACCTTATTCAAGTATAGAAGCAGCAGTTGAAGTATCTAGATCTCTTAGTCATAAATGTTTCGGTACGAGAGAACCTCTACAAAATATGCTATTAACACAAGTAATATCAATTTTGATTATATCACTTATAGTTTTAATTCTAGTTTATCGTAATAGATATCAATGAAGTTTGTAGCTAAAGTTTACGAACCCATGTATGACCATAACGACAAGAAATACATTCGTTTGGTCATTCCTGAAAATTGTACTCAAATAGTAAAAAGAGTTCAAAATAATAAAAATGGACTTATAAAAAACTCTCACGTGTATAATCCATTAGATGGATTTATTCTGACAGTAAAGGTACCATTCCGTTATAGGAGAGTTATGTGCAATGTAAGTGGTAAACCGGTGCAATCTCTTATAAAGGGGGATGAAGTTGGTATCGAAGTTGAATTTATGGGTGTATGGAATAAGGGTGATCATAGTGGATATTCATGGAAGTTAATTTCAATTAACATGTCTCAATAACATATTCTTCGTTAATACCGGTAGGGGTATCACTACCGAGATTTGGTACACGATCGATATGGTTGTGGTCGTGATGACTTTCAGACCTAACCTTCTTAGTCTCAGGTTGGGGTTTGGTCTCGGGTTGGACCATGTGTGGAGTTTCATCGCGTTCGACCAGAACCGTGGGTTGGACCTTGGTCTCAGGTTGGACCTTGGTCTCAGGTTGGACCTTGGTCTCAGGTTGGACCTCGGTCTCGGGTTTACCCGAAGGAAGTTCAATCGTCTCAAGACCCTCATCCATAAACCCCTTAAATACCATTAGACAACCCTGAAGTCTCATAATTTCATTTTTACTTTCTTCAATAGACTTCTCAATCTTCATAATGTTTTCTGTTACACTGACTTTACGCATTTACTCATTTAAAGTTTGTAACCTTTAAATAAGTAAATAATGACAAGTCTTACTAGAACGGGGTACTTGGTAAGTGAAGGACCAATCCAAGAAATTAAAAAAGAACTTACAGTAAGACCCGTGGTAAATGGTGACTACGGGTTTCCTCCACCACCTTTCAAAGTTTTTAGAGCAACTAAGACTGGAGTCTGCGTTCCAAGATTCTACGGAACCGCTAAGGTTGGTGAACCTCGGGAAGACAAACGACCGGAACCTACCAGAATCAAAACCAAATTCGCTGGGCAACTCCGAGACGCAACACACCAAAATGAAGCACTTGCAGCAGCAATTAAAGTCGGTCATGGGGTCCTTTCTTTACCATGTGGCTATGGGAAGACGACAGTATCCCTGGCCATAGCGTGTAAACTGGGGTACAGGACCATGATTATCGTACATAAACAGTTCCTCGCCGATCAGTGGAAGGAGCGCATTCAACAATTTTGTCCGGGTGCTACGATCGGTGTTGTACAACAAGATAAAAAAGAGGTTGAGTGTGATTTTGTCATCGCAATGCTCCAATCGTTGTCCCTAAAGGAATATAGCTTCTCGGACTTTGACTCGGTGGGTACACTCATCGTAGATGAAGCGCATCATATTTGTGCTAAGGTGTTCAGTCAGAGTCTTTTCAAGATGTGTCCTCGGCATATCTTTGGTCTATCAGCAACCCCAGAGAGGAAAGATGGTCTCACCAAGGTTCTTCACTGGTTCATGGGTCCAACATTCTTTGCGGTTGAGAGAAAGAATCAGGAACAGGTTGAGGTATTCCCAATTACCTTTGATTCATTCAATTACAGAAATCCCCCACCCTCTATGAGGAATGGGAAGATTTCTATGCCAAACATGATTACCGAAGTTGTTGAGGATCGAGAGAGAAACAAGATGTTAGTGGAACTCGTCAAGAAAGCTTCAGCTGGGTCGAGACAACTCCTAGTCCTCAGTGATCGTCGACAACACTGTGAGTTCCTTCATCAATGTTTTCCCAAAACATCTGGACTATATATGGGTGGTATGAAAGAGGCTGCCCTCCAAGAGTCTTCCAAGAAAAAGATCATCTTTGCGACGTTCAGTCAAGCCCACGAGGGTCTCGATATCCCAACCCTTGATACCGTTATTTTGGCGAGTCCTAAGTCTGATATTACTCAAAGTATTGGAAGAATCATGAGAGAAACGAAAGGAAAAAAGAACAATCCACACATCTATGATATACACGACCCATGGTCGATCTTCACAGCCATGTATTACAAACGAATGAAAGTGTACAGACAAGGTGGTTTCAAGATTCAAGGTAAATTTACGGAGGAGGAGAAGAGTGAGTTCCCTCAGGGAAAGTGTCTGTTTTTATAATCTGATTATTAAATATATGTCTGGTGCATTAATACAACTCGTTTCCAAAGGTGCCCAAGATGTTTACCTGAACAGTGAAGAGGGACATTCGTATTTTCGTATGAAGTTTAACCGGCATACAAACTTTTCACAAGCTCCAAAGTTCATCAAGAATATTTCTGATAATGATTCTAGTATAACTATTCCAGTTTTAGGAGACCTCATAAACGGTATATGGTGTGAAGGTAACACGGTGGCTTCAAATCTTTTCTATAATTCCACGATGAGTCTCTATATTGGGGGACAGAAGGTTGATTCCCAACATTTTGACTATTTCAGCGAAATATGGCCAGTCTATTTATCCGAAAGCTACAATAAATCTGAAAACTTTACAAATAAACAAAACCCAGGTGGTATGCCAAACTTTTTACCATTCCATTTTTTCTTTTGCGATCACGGTGGTTTCCTACCATTAGTTGCACTTCAATATCATCAAGTTGAAATTAAAATAGAATTTGATGAAACACAGTTTTCATCTTTTTCTGAAGCAGATCGACAAATAAAAGTGTATGGAAACTATATATTTTTAGACAGAGATGAAAGAGAATCTATGGTAAAACGTCAGATGGATTTTGTCATAACACAAGTTCAACGAGCCGAATATCCATTTTCATACGTGAATGATAATAAAACTGAGAGTGGTGGGTACAATGATCTAGATCTTTCGGTGTTTAACCACCCAGTCAAATCTTTATTTTTTGGTTATGGAACAAGTGCGATCGATTTCGCAAATGACCGTTTTACGTTTCGGACTGGTGATATTCAGCTAAATGGTACATCTTTATTAGAAAATATGTCTCCTGTATACTTTCATGTTGCACAGACATATTATAAATCTAAGGGTGGAGCAATAAATTATGTATTTACAAATGACGTCCCCTTTGATACACGTTTTTTTGCGTATCATTTCTGTTTAGATGCATCGAGTTATAACCCATCGGGTACTTGTAATTTTAGTAGACTCGACAATGCCAAGTTGATTATTAGAGGAGCCGAGAAAGGTTCATCGAGACCTTCTAATCAATCATTATATGTTTATGCCGTCAACTATAACGTACTTAGAATTAAGGATGGTTTAGCTGGAATTTTATTCGGAAGCTAATATAAATGGGAAGGACAGTACGTTTCGACCAGATTTATGTGGCATCACTGGATGCAGATCCACTAGAACAGGAGGGTGTCCTCACAAATGTGAGAAGTATCATCACCAGTGAAGTGGAAGCTGATGTCATAACAACGGCAAATCTTAACATAACGGGTGATCTTACCTCTACAGGTGATTTACAACTCAGCGGGTTTACCAATGTTTTCCGTTTCACAGCAACCCAGATCGGTGTAGATATATCAAATCCAACGAACGATTTCCAGGTTTCAGATAGATTTTCGATTAACAGAACTCGACAAAACTTAGTAGTCGTTGATGGTAATGTAGCCACTACTAACTTGATTGCATATAATCTGATTAAAACGACAAATGATAAGTTTTATGTTGATAGTGTGGGATCTAATGTATTGAAAGTATCTGGTAACACATATTCATCAAATTTAACGGTGGGTGATTATCTTACAGTTGGAGTCGTTGGTGCATCATCTGTCTCAAACATTGCTTTGTTTCAAAATGGTAACGTCGCCATAGAGAATGGAGATTTGTTGGTTACCGGTAACGTAATCGTTTCAGGTAATGTAATGATCACAGATGATTTGACATACAAAAACTCTAATAACCTTGTCGTTTCGAATGCAGTGATTCAAATGGCAGATGGTGTACCAGGTGGTATATACGATAATGCTCTCATAATGACAGAAGACCCAGGTGTCGAGGCGAATATTGCGTTTGGATACTCAACAGCCAATACTGAACTAATATTTGCAAAGACATTCGGAAGTGCTTACACAATTGGTGGTGTGGAGATAGGACAAACAATTCCCCTCGATTCAAATACAGTTAACATTCATGTATATGGGCAGCTATATACAGATAGTAATGTTGGTGTTGCGAATATAAACCCAACCCATACACTGTGTGTGGGTTCAAATGTATTCTTTGATGACACAGGGTCGAATGTCATGTACAGTCATGGTAATGTATATGTTCAGGAATTAAGTGTTGGAACAGGTGGTATTAGGGTGGGTGACTTACTTACAGTAAACTCAGCTGAAGTTACACCAGTTGTGATAAATAGTAACGTTCAGGTGATGGCTTTACGCACTGATGGTACACATTCTTCAGGGTTTTCCAACCTTTCACCTACCGATACACTTTCTATAGGTTCAAAAATATTTGCCAATATGACAAACGCAAATACTTTGACAATAGTAGGTAATACTGTAACTACAAATCTTACCACAAAAACATTAACGTCAAGTTCCAATATATTAGTTCACGCGGATAACACTGGACCAAATAGTACATCTAATGCACTCATTCTTAAATCTGGCCCAACTGCATCTAATGTAAGTTCCATCGAAATATATGGTGCCAGTACCTCAAACACACACCAAAATATAAGATTTTCGACTAAAAATAGTGAGAGAATGCGAATAACTTCCAATGGATTTGTTGGTATCGCGAATACAAATCCTTCCGAGAGACTTACAATTGCTGGTAATGTTCATGTAATTGGAAGTAATGCTGTTATATATGGTAATGTATGGGGGACAACAGGAAACACGGCGATGCGTGTATATTCAAATCCTATAGTAGGTGAAAATAAGGTGGAAAATATTGTGGCTTCCGGTAAAGGTCTCAACTTTTATGCAAGTACCACACCAACAATGGGAAATCCAAAACTGACTATTTTAGAATCTAGTAATGTGGGTATAGGGACGACACAACCCCAGGGTATTTTCCAAACCTCCGGTGGTACTGCATTTATCAATCAACAACCTGTGTATAGGAATAACTTTATCCATTTGGGAACACCCCTAGTTGTCACAAATACACAACCCATAAATAATTCAACACCTGACCTGGCGACGGTTATGCATTTAACACGTGAAGGTACATCTAGCCGTGATGGCGTTAGAGCTACATTCAAGATGGGTAAATATGACATTGAATCTGGTAAATCTCACTCGAAACTTGATATATTACTCTCCGATGATAGATACGGTGATGAATCTGAGATTTTGACGTTAAGAGCTGATGGGCGAGTGGGTATTGGGACAACCCAACCATCTGCACATCTGGAAGTCTATTCTACAGGAATAGCTAACCCCGATACAAATGGTATATTAGTGCATAATCAGGGTGTATCGGCGGGAGATGCAATTATATCTGCACAAACGGATGCAGCTGACGGTAATGCATTTGTATCCTTTATACAAAGTGACGGTGGGGCTGAAGCTGGTTGGTCCGTGGGCGTTTCCGGTGATTCAAGTGATTTCAGGATTTCAGACAACTATAAGGATGTTTCTGACAGTATTGCGACTATTTTATACATTGATGGGGCGAACAGTAATGTTGGTATTCGCACAGATACCACTAGAGGTGAAATGGAAATCAATGGTAATGTCGTGATAGGAAATCAACTTACATTTGGTGGTCTTACAGGGAGTCTATTTGGGAACACTGCATTTATTGAAAGACGGTATGGACCTTTACAGGCTCAAAATGAGTTAGTGATATTCAAAGGTAATAAAGGTTCTGATGATATAGAAGGTCCTACTAGAATACGTCACATTGCAGCTGAACATTTATTTCAAACCTATTCAACATCTGATCAAACATTTGAACAAATAGAACCACTTGGTTCTACCATACCCTTACGTATAACAGGTGGAGGTGCTGTTATCATTGGTGGTACTGCTACTACTGAACCAAGTGCCATTTCAAATAAATTGGTTGTAGCTGGTAATATTGAGTTTACAGCTGGTGGTCAATTCAGGCTTACAGGTATAGAGTTTGAGACAACAAACCCAACCATAGAGTCAGGTGACGATTCTGTAAATATAATCAGAAATATACAATCTGATGCTACAGGATTACGTCCATTAACATTTGTTCACGAGATTTCAGAAGGAAATGAGTTTGAGTTTGCTCGCTTTGATAATGTGGGTCATCTTGGTGTAGGTACAGAAACCCCATCGACCAATGTACATGTTCACAATTCTAGTACATTGGATTCAGATGTCTTAAAACTCACGAGTAATGCTGCTGCTTCTGGAACTACTAAAACTGGTATGCTTCTCTATTTAAATGATGAAGATGGTGGGTATATGAGAGGTTACCATGACGTAGATAATGATATAACTGGACTAATATTGGGATCGGTTCGTAATGGAACTGATGCAGATGGTATTCGTATTACACACACAAGTAACGTCGGCATTGGAACCACAAATCCACTAACAGGATTACACGTATATGACGCGGTCCATAGAATAGAGGATTCTTCTGGTAATGCTATAGTGGAGTTTAAGACAACTGGTGGAACATCAAAAATATTATCTGATACACTTGGTAATGTTTACGTAAACCCAGAATCGACGGAAACGTTTATAAATAGTAACCTCACCATAGAACGTGACCTAACAGTCGGTGGTGCTATCGATTTCGGTGACCAGGTTGCAATCGGTTTGAGTGGTGCTCAAGCAAATACATCTTTACATGTAAACGGTGGTATAATTACAAACTCTGACCATGTTGCATGTAAAAAATACTCTAACACGTTTACTCGCACAGTTTTAGATGCAAAAGATATTCAATTGTATTTTGGTAAAGGTGCATTTTACGCTAAAGTTGTGGCTATGATGAGAAGAACCAGTAGCTCGACTGTAATCGAACAAAGTACTATGGTATTGGAAATACAAGGTGGTACAGAAGATGAGAGTTTATCCACTTTGGATATAGCGATAGGTTCTAAAACTATATTCGGTGGAACTAATAGTTACCCATGGAGTCCTATAGTAAGTGTAGGTAAGCGAGGTATTCTATTAAATCCACACGATGACGTGAGTGTACAGTACAAATATGACATTTTCGTGGAGCTTTTAAGTTCTCGAAATGGTTCATTTGACGCCATATATGGTGACAACCCCGCAGTCGATAACACTACAGGTACAGAATTGTGTACATTCACATATTAAGTTTACTGTGAGGGAGGTTACACCCCACGGTAGACATAATTATATATTTACGCCCTGATGGAATCAGAGACGGCTAATAACACCACGCCGACAATAAAAGCCATGACGACGTAATTACATTCGGTTTCTTCGAGACTCGTTGTAGACGTAGACTCAGTTTCAACCTTTTTAGTGACGACAGATTCATGACGTCGCATGGGAGGTTCTAGTTCCTCTAGCGGACAATACGCTATCATTTATACTTTACTTAGAGATTAATTTCGGTCTTCTTCTTTCGCCGAGTCCTCTTTGGTTTGGTAGCGTCAACACTGACCTGCTTGATCTCACCACCTGTAGACTCACCTGAGATTGATATAATATCGGAAATATCATCATCAAATTGTTGTTCTTCGCTTTGCACATGGCCTTGGGGTGTTGTATTCATTGGGGGTGGAGGCATCATTATACCACCCATGAGACTTGAAATATCTAATCCTGGCCCCTGCATTTCATATTGACCAGTTCCCCCAACGGGGGCCGCATCAGCTGATCCCGATGGAGCCCGAGTCGTATTCTGAACCGCAGACATCATGTTTTTCACGAGATCGGGATTCTGTTTGAGTACGTCATTCATATTGGGTAGAGCACTTTTAAACATACTATTGGTAAGATGGAACATCATTGCTGAACCACCAAGCATCATGATGAGCTTCACTTCGGGAGCAACATTCACCTTAGAGCGATACTTTACGTAAAGTTCCTCGAAAACACCGTCATAATCATCTACATTCTCCATGATGGACTCGGACCAGCCCTCAAGCTGGATCTCAAAGGGGTTATACCTCTTATTAAGGAATTCTAATCCAGTCACACAAGCTACTAACATACGTCGAGAGAAGCGAACAGACTGCTCCACGTCGATACTGTAGGTAATACGTTTTACTTCCGTTCGAAGATCTTCTACACTAGAGTACGCGTTGAGTCTTTTATTTACAGCGAAACCCTTCTTTTCGAGACGCCCCAATTTGTTGATAAGATCAGCCTTTTCTTCGTCGATGGAGTTATAACCCTTGGAAGGTTTTTCGTCCTGATCTTCTGGACCCATAGGACTATCTTCAAAAAATGTTGGTTCATCTTCTCCATAATCAATCTCTTCATCATCGTGTACTTGGGTAGGAGCTGATTGTTTGTTTGGATTTACAAAGGCATCCATAGAGTCTTGGTGTTGTGTTTGCATATGTTGTTGAGGGTGTGACGTAACCGGTCGTCGAGTGGGCTGGGGTCGAGCTGAAGATATTTCAATCTCATCCATTAATGCCTGTTCATCGGCATCTAGTTTCATTATAATAGTATTTCCACGATCTAAGACAATTTCTTCGTCCATCTACTCTCTAAAGGGAAACTATTAAATTATCTTTAACGCGGTTTGAAAAAAATAATATACGTTCATTATAAATGTTTAACTTTAACCGTACCAATCGAAATGCTCTGATATCCATCTTCACTCTCATCGTGATCATTACTGTTCTTGGAATGGTGAGAAATACCAGTAAGTACCAACCTAGACCAATTACTATCACACCTATCAGTGAAGAATCTATTTTCACCCTTGAGAACCGCCTTGAATGTGCCCCAGGTTTCACCAGTGAGGGGAGTGCTTACACGAAGAGTCTGACTCCAGGTGGTCTTTGTGGTGCTCAAAAGCTCGTATCAGACCATGCTGGGTACGGGATCGAGGACGGAATCGGTGGATCTTTAATCTAAGCTAACTATAAATGGCACTCATTACTTCTCCATCTGAGAGTATTCCCGATCTCAATTACGAGTATCACACGGTAACTATTGATTCAATTGGACAGGCCAGTGCAAATACATTCACGTGTCATCTCCAAAATCCACTAAAAAATGTTGTTCAGGCTAGACTGTTAGCCGCCAATATTAATACGACAGTTGATACGAACCACTGTTATATTTCCATTGATGAACTTGATACAATTTTCAGTGATAGAGCCTCGAATGTATACGACGGTCAAGGTTCGATGAGTATGATAAGAAATTCGTTTGCGAGTATCATAGGTGAAGGTACGACATCATTCAATTTTAAAGACAATTATCCCATTGTGGCACAATATATAAATCCTATCCGTAGTATTGATCGATTTACTGTAAATATTAGAAACCAAAATGGTGTACCTATTACACCATCTAGCCCTGTGAAAAATAATTTTTTAATTCTTCGTTTCGTGTGTAGAAAACCCAATTTGTAATTTTCTTCCCTTAGAGTAGTATACCATGTCTGCTGGTATTGTTCAATTGATCGCTATAGGTGCCCAGGATGAATACATCATGGGTAACCCCGAAATATCTTTCTTTAGTTCAACTTTCAAAAGACATGCTAATTTTTCACAGTCCATCGAAAAGCAAACAATCCATGGAGCAGTGAAAAACAATTCAATGTCTAGTGTTCAATTTGAACGAACCGGTGATCTTCTCGGTTACGTGTATTTTACAATTGATGACACAACCCAAGCACTCGATATCCAACGATGGGATACCATTATCGATAAAGTTGAACTTCTCATTGGTGGTTCAATTGTTGACAGTCAAGATGCGATCTTTACTGAAAAAATTGCTATCGATACATTTGCACAAAATGTGTCCAAGAGTGCAAACGGTACACACCCAGGTGTGAGTGCTCGTTCGTACTTTTATCCTTTACGTTTTTTCTTCTGTGAAGGTCCTCAATGTGCACTTCCTTTAGTAGCTCTTAATTATCATAATGTAGAACTTCGTATTTATTGGAGCTCTGCAGCAGTGAACTATAACGTTGAATGTCATGCAAATTATTATTACCTTGACAATGAAGAGCGTGGTAATATTGCTACACGACAACACGATCTTCTCATTACCCAGGTTCAAAAAAATATAGCATCGGGTGAACTAGTTCAGGATCTCACATTCAACCACCCAGTGAAATATCTCGCTTCTTCCGATACAACAACTGATGGCGCCCTTACATCTCCCACAAATAAGGTTAAATTAAACATCAACGGTCTAGATGTCAGTAACTACAAATGGGGTAAACCTCATTACATTGATGTAATGAACTATTATCACACAAACTTTGTGACTTCTCCAGATTTCTTTCTTTATTGCTTCTGTCTTTCAACGAGTTCCCTACAACCCACAGGAACTCTCAACTTCAGTCGATTAAATTCAGTTAAGATTATGAGTGAAAGTATGCCTATTAATGACCCAATTTACGCAGTCAACTACAATGTACTTCGTATACAAAATGGTATGGCTGGTCTCCTTTACGCAAATTAAAATGCCATCGTATATTAAATGGTTAAGAACATACCTACAATAGAACGGTCTACCAAGATTAGGTTTGGTAAGAACGTACCCGACTCGGATGTTCAGGCTGAAAATACCATTGTGTTTAATGCCAGCAACACCCTTTTAACCACTCCAAACAGTGGTAGTATATATATGTCACCTGTTAGGTTTAGACAAGATATAGATGATTCAAATGTCGTACTTATGATGTATAATCGAACAACTGGAGAATTGTCTGAATCAGGTGAAAGTGCCAACGCCCTCATCGGTGGTGTAACTTTGGAAATTGCTACCAACCGTGGTAATACTACCTCAAATGTCGTACAATTCATAAATGTTGATACAAGTTTTTTAACTTATGGTAATGTGGGTATAGCGAATACAACGGTTGCACATACATTAGATGTGGGATCCAATCTTTACGTCGATGATGTTGGTTCTAATGTACTTGTTGTATCAGGTAATGTGAGTATTGATGGAAATCTCGTAGTAAATGGTGGATTAACAACACTAGGCACTGAAAATCTCATAGTGAAAGATGCGATCATAGAAATTGGTGCAAATAACACAAGTGGTGATACTACACTAGATTTAGGAATCATCATGACACGCCCAGATTCGAATGTCACTATCGGATTCCGTGAAGGTACGAGCGAACTTGCTTTAGCGTATACAAATAGTAGCGCGTATAGTAACACAATCACACCAATTACATCTGAAACACTTGATGTTCACGTGTACGGGCGAGTTTTTACAGAGTCTAATGTTGGAATTATAAATACAAGTCCTATTCACACACTTGATATTGGATCCAATCTGTATGTGGACGAATATGGGTCTAACATTTTAGTTGTCACTGGGAATACAAACATCACGGGTGATCTTACTGTAAGTACCGACACTCTTTTTGTGGATGCCTCTGAGAATAAGGTTGGTATCAATACTAAAAATCCTGATGCAGAACTCCACGTTGTTGGTAATGTGTATGTGTCCTCAAACTTAACTGTTGACGGGAATACCCTCCATGTAGATGTCGAGGCTGACCACGTTGGTATCAACACTAAAAACCCTAATGCTGAGTTGCACGTTGTTGGTAATGTGTATGTTTCTTCAAACTTAACTGTTGACGGGAATACCCTCCATGTAGATGTCGAGGCTGACCACGTTGGTATCAACACTAAAAACCCTAATGCTGAGTTGCACGTTGTTGGTAATGTGTATGTTTCTTCAAACTTGACTGTGGATGGTGATACCCTCCATGTAGATGTCGAGGCTGACCACGTTGGTATCAACACTAAAAACCCTGAT
>Ga0208903_1001215_pt1 | contig 15369 bp, 16 predicted proteins | sample AntAceMetag02UKJ_FD_184769 | JGI IMG/M metagenome (GOLD analysis project Ga0208903, IMG submission 184769) | Saline lake microbial communities from Ace Lake, Antarctica - Antarctic Ace Lake Metagenome 02UKJ (SPAdes) (version 2) | ecosystem: Environmental > Aquatic > Non-marine Saline and...
TAAATTCTTTTCCGCATTTTTCGCAACTATATTTAACCATTTTTCGTTTTTATAATATAGTATTATATTTTTAAATCAATTTTTTAAATAATTAATTTTAACCATTTTTAGTTAATATTCCTGAATTTTGAAATATATAATAAAATGTATTATATATTTTATTATCTCGCTTTTGCAATTACGCTTGGAATTTGGTAATCTTAACAACTTACTTGGTAATTGGGACGACGAATTAGAAGAGGAAGAGGAAGATGTTCCTGTGGTTAACAAAGTCAAAACCATACTGGACAATTGGGATGAATTAGAAGAAGAGGAAGATGTTCCTGTGGTTAACAAAGTCAAAACCATACTAGGCAACTGGGATGAATTAGAAGAAGAGGAAGTAGACGAGGAATTACCTATGGTTGGGATTAATAGAGCATTGTTTGAGTTTGAGTAAATGAGTAAATAATAAATTAACATCGTTATCAATATGACACACTAAAATAAATAATTAACTTTTTATATAAATAAAAAGTTATTTTAACTCACCCCCTAATTATATCTCTTTCTCTTCGCAATACGTTCACTCCTACGTGGTTTAATCCTAATAGTATCCATCTGTTCGAAGTGAACCGATAGGTGTTTAAGAGTCCAACCAATGTCATCTACATAAAATTCAGCCGAATGATGACTCAATGTTTCGTAATGTTTCGAGTCTAATAATTCTTGTATTTCATTGATATGCATATCTCTGTTTCTCATATCCATAAAAAATCTATCACGAACAGTTTTATACGAAATTCCATTATCTACACATTTCTCAGCGAAAGTTCGGTAAACTATACAGACCTGTCTCTTGATTGGTTCTAGTGGGGCAGTCGGAAAACACGGAATTCGTCTCCGTCTAAACCTATCATTCTTAATCCACTTATGGAACATCGAATCATTAAGAGAATCCAACACAATCATAGCATCAAATTCAGATATCAAATCCATTCTATCCAGGTCTTTGAATACCTGACCGATAAACTGAAAGGCGCATTCTACATTGTTATGCATCAAAGCCTCACCATACAAACACAAAAGCGTATTTGTTGTATGTCCCACACTTAAAATAAATGGTTCCTTCATTGAGAAACTAACCCAATGTCGAACAAAATGTCCCAATCTGGAACTATCACATTTTTTTTTACCGTATTCACTTACATACTCCATAATCTCGATAATTGCAGACATGGAAAGAAGTTTATCTCCATCACCGAGCCATTGATTAAATCCACCTAATTGATCGAAAGACGCAGTGATAACTTCTTTTTCCTGACGTACACCTTTCTTATACATAATCCCAGCAACCTCTTTTATATAATCGAAACAAAGTTCGTTAAATTCATTAGTATTCATGTTTTAAAATCTTACATATATTTATATTATAATTTTATTATTCAATTTTATTCCTGACAAACCCTTACACATTTATCTTCTTTTACTTTAGTATTTTTGTACGCGTACATCCTCATAGACAACCCAACTATAACAAAAAGAAAGTAAAATAAGAAAATACCTATATTATTGTATCTACCTGCAAAAGACAATAAGAACGCACCATTTAAAGTGAATATTCCTATGTTGAATAATAGAGAACCTATATTATCTGTTCTACATCAGACATTTTATTTTTAATCTATATAAAAATAAAACTACATTTTTTAGAAGTCGACTTCTAAGTCAAAAACTTGATTCTTGGAGTCGACTCCGACTCCTGATTTGGAATATTCTCCTACTCTCTTCTCAAAGAAGTTGGTCTTTCCTTGAAGGGAAATCATTTCCATCCACTCAAAGGGATTTACGGTTTTATATACCTTTTTCACTCCAAATGCCACAAGTAATCTATCAGCGCAGAATTCAATGTATTGACACATTAATTTAGAATTCATTCCAATAAGTTCGACAGGAAGAGCATCAGATATGAATTCTTTCTCTATGGCAACTGCATTCATAACAATTTCTTGAACTCTTGACTCTGGTAACTTGTTTTGTAACTTAGAGTACATTAAACAGGCAAAATCACAATGTAATCCTTCATCTCTTGATATAAGTTCATTAGAGAATGAAAGACCTGGCATAAGTCCTCTCTTTTTCAACCAGAAGATGGAACAAAATGATCCAGAAAAGAAGATACCTTCAACGGAAGCGAAAGCAATGCATCTTTCAGCAAACGAAGCATTATCTGGATTACACCATTGAAGAGCCCAATTAGCTTTCTTTTGAACACATGGAACAGTTTCTATGGCATTTAGAAGTCGATTCTTTTCAGAAGGATCCTTAACATAGGTATCAATAAGTAGTGAATAAGTCTCTGAATGAATGTTCTCAACTGCAATTTGGAATCCATAGAAACATCTGGCTTCCGGGATTGTAACTTCTGTCGCGAAGTTGGTAACAAGATTCTCATTAACTATTCCGTCAGAAGCGGCGAAGAATGCAAGGACATGAGATACGAAATGTCTTTCATTGGCTGAAAGACTTTCCCAATCCTTAGCATCATGGGCTAAGTCGATTTCTTCAGCAGTCCAGAAAGATGCTTCCGCCTTCTTGTACATATCCCAGACATCTTGATGCTGAATCGGAAAAATCACAAAACGTCCTGGATTAACAGATGTGATTGACTCATGAAATTCCCCCGCTAATTCAGCCTTTTTGTGATCAGATACAAGAACCACAACTTCATTTTTATCTATTGATGGTTTATTACCCAAGATAATATCAACATTATCCAAAGACGAAAGTGTAACGTCTTTCTTACAAGGTTCGTCTTTTTTATACATTACGCTAACAACTTCCCCCACATATTCAAAGCAAAGTTTGTTTAAATTTTCAGTATTCATGTTTATAATCTGTAAATAAAAAAAAAACAATATTCAATTTTAAAACTATTTTTTTTTTATTTAAGTAAATAATTATAATAATAAAATGGATAACACACTTCGTAATTACCAAACGGAGGTTATGAATTCCAACGATTTAACGAGTTATGAAAAAAATCGGTTGGTGTTAGAAATATTTAAGAGACGTATCGATCTTGCAGTTGACAGTGAAACTAAAAAAGAATTATTACAAAAGCAATCAACATTCGAAGGAATAATGGACTCAATCGGGTTCAGCCCCGCTTATAAAAAATTCAATCAAGCAGATAAGTTATTGGAAAGGTTATGGATGATTTTTCCATTGTTAGACGCAACACCCAGTCTTGCATCAGGTCGAGAAAATATGTTCGTAAATAGTATGAACAAACTAATTACGAATAATATACAGACCCAATCGACAGAATTTTGTAATTTGGTTGATACACAAATCTTAAAATTCGTTAAAATCGAATCAGGGGGGTTTGGGACTGTTAATGATTTAAAAATAAACGAAGATGAGGAAGATCAAGATATAAAAGCTATGATAACATCTCTTAAACTAACTGGTGGATTCGAACCATTTTACTGTCCGGTCATTATAAAAAGTGCTAACACCCCGACTACTGTTAATTGGGGTATAAGTAAAAATCAGGAGACGAATGTCGTTGAAATAGAGGTGATCGACCCATTAACCGAAATGGTTTTCGGGTCGATGTTGGGTCATTTTTACGATTTAGGTATATGTCCTTTCTACAGTAAGTTTTTCGGTATATTTTCTTGTACACCACAAGACCCACAAAAGCATCAGTTTTATCTCGCGTCGGAAAAGTCAACTATGCAAATTAGAGAATTCATAAACCCAAATAACAATCCACTTCGATTTAGTAAAATTAAGAAGAACCCTGATATATTACTGAATATAATATTTCAGCTTATATATTCGATTTATGTAGGTAAGTATCTAATCGGTTTTACTCATTTCGACTTGCATCATAAGAATATGTTAATTACTTTCACGGACGAAAGGGCGTTAAATAAAAATGAAATGCAAAATAAAGGATCATGTGAACAATGTAAACCAATAGAATATATATATCAGGGTAAGGATATGGGGGATATAAAATATATTATAATGAATAGTGGTCTGAGATCTGAAAGTGGTAGACAAATAGTGGTAGTTATTAAATATAACGGTCTAATGTGTAAGATGATAGATTTAGGATCGTGTGCAAGTTTTATGAGTTCGGCAGATAAAAATTCTAAATATAAACGAGACTACACATTCGTAACTAAGGGTATGACACAAAATGGTAGCCAACAGGCTTATAACAATTGTAAGCCAACTAATAAAGACAAGGCTAAAGACAAAAGTGCGTCCTCTTTTAGAAACACCACAGAACTTATATATCTATTAACTGCTTTAAGTCAAGACATGGAAACTGGTCGCGCATCAAAAACATCCGCAGAAGAATCTAATGTAACTAACAAGGAACTTATAGAGTCTTTAGAAAATTTTACTAAGATTTTTTTTAACTTAGTACCTCAATTTGGAATTAGTAAGCTTATAGAAACTAACCAAGTTGGAGGATACGCTAAGCATCCAAATGGAACTCTGGGATGGCTTCCGCAAAGTCGTAACGTAGGATTAAATATTCAAGGTTTCGATGAGTCAACTGAGTTAATGAACGGACTTATTAGATACTGTAAGTCGAAGAATAATTTTCAACAAAATAAACCAGTTAGGATTGGTAATGGAACAGTTGAAGTTGACATGTGTTTCCTAGAATCTGATATTGTAATCGGAGATATAACAGATGAAAATTCTCTTATATTAGATGCTTCAGGAATATTCAACAATGTAGTCAACGATGTAAGCAAGACATTAACTAAAATCGGGGAAATTGGAAAACACTGTGTGTTTGATAATAACCTACAAATAGCCGACAAGTTAGGCTCAGACGATTGCACTAAAGCATTTAAAGAATACACACGTCAATCAGCTGATAATACTTTATCTAAACCATTGTATAATTCAGTAAAGAATACGACTGAACTCTACGACGTCAATTTACGTAAACTCAAAGATGACATAAATATAAATAAGGAAGGTTTTAAAAATTTCCTTCGGATTGAAGTCCCGAATAAGTTAGAAGTTTATTCGATAGTACTTAATCCAGAAGCGTTAAAATTGAACAGAAATGGGCAATCTTCATTCGTATACAAGAATTACCAAAATTGGTTGGATTACAAAGAAATGAAGCAGAAGAAAGTTGGAAAATATAAGGAGACTGTAAATTTAAATATTATAGTAATTAAACCGAACTCCTGTGAAATAACATTGAATCATCGTATGGATTTGTGGACAGCTACAGATTTACATACAGAACCTACAGATTTACATACAGAACCTACAGTTGTTACAATAAATGGTGGTTACTTTATAGTTCGCGGGAATCACCACCGTTTAACCAGTCATAAACGATTAGATGATGAAACAAAAATAGGACTACCTATAGGGTTTTCCTTTGATAAACGTATTGACATGAACGGTACCTATTTAGCAGTTCCTAAACCATATCGTAAATATTTTGGGGTTGTTACATGTATGGAAAATATGATTAGTATTTCAACTCACCAAGAATTTATGTTCAAACATGAAACGATATATGAAGGTATCAAATACTTGCTAGATGATGGCTCCATATATGAGACAAGTCAATCAGTTATAAAAATGAACACCGGTGGAGATTTAGGCAGATACCCACTACTCAAGGATGAATTCAAGGATACAAACAAAACTAATGAATACGACTGGGCTTTTTGTAGCGGACCTATATTGGTATGGGATAAAACTATTGTATTTGACCTAGACACTATGCTTACCACTCAATTTACAATCGACAGTGACGATACTCCATACTTACAAGGTGTGCAACACCCTCGTCTAAATTCAACCTATAGACTTTTACCAAATGCACCGAATAACTTTATGTTTCGAACTGAAGCTATTGGAGATGCGATTGGCGCGTATGGTTCGCGTCATTCCAATCGGATTGGGATCCATAGTATACTTGCTACTACTAAAGAGGGGGGTGTTATGTCATTTATGGTTGAAGGACGAGGTTATGACGCTCCTGGGTTAGATCGCGTTCAAGTTGCTCACCTTGTTAATAAATTTAACATAATCAACGCTATATCTTTAGACGGAGGTTTCAGCGCTAATGCTGTTTTTAAAGTAAAAGGTAGAGAAAAAATGTGGTTACAGAGCGATCCTGAAAAACGCCATGTTGGGTTATCTATTTCATTTTCTTTCCTATAATCATATAAATTAGAAAAAAATATCTTCAGACTTTAAAAACCTGGTCATGTCACCAAACCAACAGGCTCGAGATGGTTTAAAAGTTACGCCGTTTGAAGTAATACTTGATATGTGTTCGTTCAGTTTACGAATTTCATTATTCACTATTTCCAATTCCTCGGTTGGAATATCTCTATACCTGTATGCGAGAGTCATATGCGGTACCAGGTTAGAATCAGAATGACCGACTACTTTCGAAATTTTGGTTCTCATATTTGTCAATAAAACACTTGTTTGTTCGTCCAATTCAAGAATAACTCCTAACCCAACTCCATCACAATTATTCCTAACTTTTACACGAACTTTTATATTCGATTGTATGTCACTCTTACATATGTCATCTATGTCTGCCATTATAGGATACCAGAAAAATTCAGGTAGTCTAAGTATGGAAATATCACTTCTCTTTTCATCCATCATACCCTCGGGTACATCGGGTGATCGCTTGTAACCCGGATGCTTATTGTAATATTCTTTATCATATTTTGCGCATCTGTCATGTTTTTTAGTTTCCGCTTCTGTCGCAAGCTTTGAGCGTGCAATGCTTTCTTCTCTATCCTTAATTATTTTCGCATATGCGGGTGGTAATACTCGACCATCGGACCATACATTAAATACCGTCATGTGGTATGAGTCTGCTGGTAATGGTGAAAAGTACTTATTTAATACATCTGATTTTAATATGAATTGTTCTATGCTTGAAAGATTATCATTCAATTCGGAGACTACAGTATGCCCATTACAACGCCTGTAACTTCCGTCAATATTTACTTTTCTATTATACTTAGTTGTCATTTGTGTTTATAATCTAACCATAAAACAATCCAAATTTTCAATTTTATAATTCTGTAAATAAAAATAATTTCAAAACTTTTAAAAATTGAATATTATTTTTAAAATTATCAACAATATTGTCATGATGAAGTTATCTACATCGAATATTAAATCCTTTTTCAATCATTTTTTTTTTTTTACTACTGCACCGAAACCCGATCAGAAGGTTATTAATAACACAACCCTTAACTGGTTCGTTAGAATTGGTAAATCTGTAAAGGGACCATTTCCTTCTTTCACAATGAGAATGTGGATGCAGAAAGCACCTGTGCGTTTTAGTAAACCACTTCTCATTTCTACTAAATCAAGCGGACCTTTTTGTGATTTAGCCGACTTTTTCCCTGATGCGCTTCTTGCGTTTACATTTGACCCTGAAATTAAGAGTTATTCAACTATAAAGAAGACCTGGAAGTATATGATTGGTTCCATACCTTTCGATATTGCGATGATTAGATACAGTGAGAAGATGTTATCTAACGATGATGATAAGAGATTATATAAGGTGCCTAAAAATTATTCTCTTAATTCAATGATTCGTATGGCTATTCTATTTAGAGCGAATGATTATTTGGAGTCTATCAAACACCAAGATTGTTTGGTTCGTCATCATATCGTTAATTTTAACAAGAAAAGTACTAATTTCTATATGAAAGGTCAAAAGAAATCAATTAACGACATGTACATAGTCGATGTCAGAATTAGAGAGGTAATGGATAATTGGAATATAATACGTGCATGGAACGAGGATTATATTAGATGGCGTGAGTGGATGTTTACTATGAGCAAGAAGATGGAAGTCAACAGGATTAGTTTCGTGGATTGGAAGAAGGAGAAGGGTTTAAGTGAAATTGAAATTGAAATAAAATAACAAAATAATATAGTTGATAAATGCAAAACATAACTAAACGTTTTTTGACAACGACAGAAGTCATCGTATCTAAAATATTTCCGGCTGGGTTTGGGTGGCAATCAGCGTCTATAATGAGTGCCAATTACGGAATCACTAGTGATTCACTTGATTTCGCTATTGCTACTGGGGTGGGTGATGGATTAGGGGTTTTCATAGGTCATAATGCGTACTGTATATTGAAGAATACCGCTATTGGAGAAACAAATAATATTAATAGGAAGTTGGATATTCAGTCAGGATTACTCTTGTCGTCGGCGGCTTTTTGTTCCGGTTCTGTATGGCAACCAATTGTCAATACACTACAAACATTACAACTTCCGTTATCTCACATTGTGACTGGAACATGGATTGGTTGTGGTTTTGCTTTCTATATCGGTCTTCGAGGTTCTCGTAGTATTTTTTCAGGACTACAGTATATTGAAGAACCAACACGTGAAAACATTTCGACAGATTTATCATTATCTCTTTCTATCGGAGGAGCCACTGGTTGTTTCGTACTTACTGATATTTCGTACTTACCTGAACAGAATATATTGATAGACACTATTGGGATATACGACGGAACCTCTAATCTAACAAGTTGTGCTATTGCTGGGACAAGTACATCGATTGGTTTCGCTTCTTGTCAATCAGTTGCGAATATAGTGTTACCGTTTGGAAAATCCTGGAATGATTATCAGTAATTATTTTTATATACTATATAAAAATAAAATTTCGCTAAATTTATATTATAAAATAAACTTTATATTCAACTACTATAAAATGCAAAATTACGACAGGAAAAAGAAAAATCTTTTTTCAGAACAAAGAAAGTTATTACGTAAAAATGACTTGGCGGGTGTAGTTAAAAAATTTAATCAAATTGATACTAATATAGATTTGAATTGTCCCAACCACAGAGTTGATTCTGAACGTGCCAAATTCATAGAGAAGAAGCGCCAGTGGAATGCGTTCATGCCCACATTTCAGTTTAATGAGAAATTGGATAAGACCAATAGAAATTTGCTTTCGGTCGGGACTGAGAACCAATGTGTTAAACTAGGAGAATACTTTTACAACTTTTCAATGTCTGATGAAAACAAAAACCGCCTTCTGGACGGAATTCCTCTTGTTCGAAACAATGAACTAGAAAACTCATCCGATGGTGTTTACACATGGATTCTTTTCACTGATACTGAGGGTGAATATCAGTTTGTTGCTAAAAAAGCCCTGACTATCCAAGAACTTTCAACGAAACACAGCGATATTATAACGAATGTATTGGATGAGTTATCTACGATTCATTTCGCAGGTGAATTACTTAAAAAAGATGAAAATGTGGAGATAAATTTCTTGTCCGGAAGTTACATGGCCGGACTATTTGAAAATGTGGAACCCCTCGAAGTTCCGAAAATACACAACGAAGCGATAGAATTTTTAAACGAACGAATTCGTCTTACTTTTACCGATCAGCGTGAAGTAAAAACTCTTATTACAAGAAATAACATTGTATACACGCACGATAATATCCAATTACTGTTGAAATACGGTGCGATAATTAAACGATTCGGAACGAAAAAATTATGCAACGTGTATGACAATAGGATTATGGCAGAGATGGGTGCTAAGATTACGCATGAACGAAACGTAGGTATATGGAAAAAATACGGCGGTGAGGAGCCTGAATACACTTACAACCCTGATTTTGAAGATTACGATATTAATTTTATGAATGTGAATTCGATAGATTTAGGTTAAATTAACTTTGACGTGTGGTTTTCATTACGGATCAAGAGAGATATTACCGTTTATGATAAAAATTGATTTTACAAAATATATTTGATAAATTATTACAATAAAAATAGTGAATCCTAAACTCAAAGTTGCATCCATGTTTGCAGGTTGTGGAGGATTGGATTTTGCATTTCATAAACAAACAGAAAGGTACAAAGTTGTACATGTCAGTGATTTCGATAAAGATTCGTGTACAACTTATGAAAAATATTACAACATGAAATCCAACTGCGAAGATATCACCACAGTAAAAACTATTCCAGATTGTGATATACTTACAGGAGGATTCCCACGAGATATATCACAATTATTTTCTTCCGTTAACAACTTTTCTTTTATAATAATATTATCTGACATTTATTTATATTATTATAGTACAAAGATAATATTCGATTTTAAATTATTTTGTAAAAACTAATCAACCAGTCCTAGGAGTTTTAACGACAACTCCATTCTCGTTATAAAAAACTCTAACCCTTCGATGGTCAACATTCTTAGATAACATACTTCCATCTCTAACAGGAACAATATTAAGTTCTGGATTTTCGTTTCTTAAAGTCTCAACAACCTCAATATAAGGTTTACCTTTAAATGATGACGCAAATGGGCTCCTTCTTGTATGAGAGAATTTTGGAGGTATTGGAATAACAACAGGTTTACTAAATACAGGAGTATCTGGTTGTAATTCTATTGGTTGCAATTCTAGAGAAGGTCTGAGCCAAGGATGAGAGAATTTTGGAGGTTTACTAAATACACTAGTATCTGGAAATAGAACAGGAGTATCTGGTTGTAATTCTGTTGGAGTATCTCGAGGAGGGCTCGTTCTTGGAGTAGGTCTCCTTCTTGGAGGAGGAATAACAAATCGGAACTTCTCTTTACCAGATTTACGAAAGACTAGAAATAAAACTATCGCTACAACAACGACGACAAAACCATATATGACAGGGCTTGGGATTGGAATTCCTGTAAAAAGTGAGAGGTCCATTTTATATATGTTTTATTTTATTTTTTCAAAATAAATCTCTAACTTTTCCTTTCGTATGAAATTATCTACTGATCTGTTATTAATCTATATGACACAGAAAATATTATATCGGCAAAAACAAACAGCGCTGAATATTGAGGCAAATTTAGAAACATTAAACACGAAGCAATGATATACAATATTCCGTGGATGATTCGCGTCTCATGCCAAAAGACTTTGGCTAATTGAGTCTCGTCGTTCGAACCAGTGATTGCTTTTCTAACGAAACCTAGTCCGATACCCAACAATAATGCCGTTAAAAGATAAGTAATGATTTTACGTTCCGTTCTATGGAAATACAGTATTAAAACCAATATTGTTCTTATTGTTAAACACAAATACCATACTGGGTGTATATTCATTTATTATAATAAAAAAAAAAAAAAAATACATAAGATAAATGAAGAAATTATTCATAGGTATTGTTTTAATTGTTTTTGTTATTACCGCCATAGTTTTATTACAACCTGTAAAAGATATAGATTGTGTAGTCAATTGGAGCGAATGTGTGAATGGTTCTCGTCAAGCCACTATTACTACAAAACAAAGTGGTAAAGGAAAAAATTGTCAAGTTATGCCCCCATGTGGTAAAACAATTGCAGTAGCACCTCAACCAATTGCGGTAGCGCCTCAACCAATTGCGGTAGCACCTCAACCAATTGCGGTAGCACCTCAACCAATTAATAGAGATTGTCTAGTCACATGGGGTAATTGTAACGTCAACGGTTCTCGTGATCACAATATTATTTCCACTCAAAGTGGTAACGGTAAAATGTGCGCGATCGATCCTGAAGATATGCCCGGATGTGATTGTGTAAACACATGGAGTTCATGTAATCTAAATGGTGTCCGTTCCCAGACTATTACTAAACATAAAAGTAGTAACGGTAAACCATGTGCACCTAGTCCCGTATGTAATGTAGATTGTGTAAACACATGGAGTGCATGTGATGTGAATGGTGTCCGTGTCCAGACTATTACTACAAATCAAGCCTTTAATGGTAAACCATGTGCACCTAGTCCCGTATGTAACGTAGATTGTGTAAACACTTGGAGTGAATGTAATGCGGGGGGTGGCCGTGTCCAGACTATTACTAGGAATCAAAAGGGTAATGGTAAACCGTGTGTACGTATGCCCCCATGTGATAATGTGCAAGTTGAAGGGGAGTATAAAAGCCCACCCAAAAAGAAAGAGAACGTAGGTGATAAAATTATGAAACCTTTCAAAAAACCTAAGATTAAGCTTTGGTAAATGGTTATAACTATTAGGAGAAACCAGCGATGGAATAATATCATATCTTTGTGTTTTTCTTGTTTATTTTTTATTTTTTTTCAAAAAAAAATAAACATAATATAAATGAATAAATTATTTATAGGTATTGTTTTAACTGTTTTAATTATTGTGGTTATTACAGCCATAGTTTTATTACAACCCGTAAATGATGTATATTGTCCAGTCACTTGGGGTGAATGTAATAAGTATGGTTCTCGTGATTCCACAACTAAATTCGTTAGCGGTAGAAAGTGTGCTAACGTTCGTAACGATATGCCCGGATGTGATTGTGTAAACAGTTGGGGTGAATGTAATACAGATGGTGTCCGTGTCCAGACTATTAGTCAACATCGAGGTGGTAACGGTAAACCATGTGCACCTAGTCCATTATGTGATAATGTGCTAGTTGAAGGGGAGGTTAAAAGAACGGAAGAGGGGGTTAAAAGAACGGAAGAGGGGGGTAGAAGAACGGAAGAGGGGGTTAGAAGAACGGAAGGGGGGAAGAAGAACATAGGTGATATAATTATGATGAAAGCACCTAAGATTCCTCGATTTCGGTTTCGGTTTTAACTTTGGAACTTGATGAAAAATACGACCATATATTCAATATTATAGTGGCATTACCAGTTGTAACAGAATGAACTCTTCTAGTATCTGTGATAACAGATTTGCGTTTATTATTAGGAGCGAAACCAGAGATTGAATAATGTTCCATTTTATAATATATCATATAGATGTGTTTAAATGTTTTTCTTGTCAATTCTTTTTTTAATTTCAGCAATCGCTTTACCTGGGTTCAAATGCTTAGGACAGACCTTGGAACAATTCATGATGGTATGACATCTAAACAACGCCATAGAATCATTTAGTTGGTTCAATCGTTCACTACTATTTTGGTCTCTTGAATCAGAAATCCATCTATATGCTTGCATTAATACAGCAGGTCCTAAATATTCGTCTGCATTCCACCAATAAGACGGACAAGCGGTGGAACAACAAGCACATAAGATACATTCGTACATGCCATCAAGTTTCTTTCTGTCATCTACAGTTTGAATGAACTCCGTCGAAGATGAAGGTTTTGGGTTTTTATCTGCATGCAACCAAGGTTCGATGCTTTTATATTGTTCATAGAAATTAGACATGTCCGGAACTAAATCTTTTATTACGTACATGTGTGGTAATGGACTAATCTTAGTTACCTTTTTAGCAGTCTTATCTATGTAACAGAGACATGCTAATGTATTAACACCACCTATGTTCATTGCACATGAACCACAAATCCCTTCTCTACAAGACCTTCTAAATGTTAATGTTGGGTCTTGTTCGTTCTTAATTTTGACTAGAGCGTCAAGCACCATTGGTCCGCATTCTTTGATGTTGACTGGGTATGTTTGCAAGGTTGGTTTCGAACCAATTATGGATGGATTATATCTATATATTTTAAAATATTTTATGGAATCAACAATAGGGGATTGTGATATAGCCTTGGATGAAAAAAAATTAGTGCCTTTTTTTAATAGAGAAATAGATATTTTGTGTTTTTGAATTGATGACATTTTGTTTATAATTTATAAATATCTTATAATATTTACAATTTTAATATAGGTTTTACTAAAAATATTTACGATCTCTCACCAAATAATTAATAATTTATTTTTTATAAAACAAGACATAATATAAATGGAAAACAAGCTATTTATAATAATTCTTAGTCTTAGTCTTATTGTTTTAGGTATTATCACCTACTATTTATTACCATTAAAAAATGATATAGATTGTATAGTCGATTGGAGTGAATGTGTGAATGGTTCTCGTCAAGCCACTATTACTACAGAACAAAGTGGTAAAGGAAAAAAGTGCGAAGTTATGCCCTCATGTGATAAAACAATTGCAGTAGCACCTAGAATAAAATGTGTCGATAATATATGTGGTAATAATGGCAGGTGTGAGGATACCTTTAATTTTAGAGAGAATTATAAATGCGTTTGCAACCCTGGTTTCACAGGTGATAACTGTGAAAAAGTCAGACTCGATTGTAGAAGAAGTGGAAGAGGTAGTGATGGTGGAAGAGGTAGTGATGGTGGAAGAGGAGGTGGAAGAGGAGGTGGAAGAGGTAGTGGTAGAGTGAGAGGACCAATATGTGGCACATGGACAGAACAAACTATGTTCGATATTTCCCAACTAGCAGAAGAAAAAAACGGTTTAGTCGCACGTGACGTTTTTGACAAGCATGCCGTAAAATTTGGTGCTTTCACTGCCGAACAAATAACGAATGCTATTACATTTGTTAAAGATAATAAAGTAACAGAAAAATGTAAAGAGTGTGGAATACCAGTAATTTCAAATTCAGGGGATGAAGGATGTGCGGTTATTAGTGGAACACCTGAATTAACTCCTTGCTTAGGTGCTGCTCCTCATTATTCACTAATTGCTAAAGCTAAAACAATGTCGCATAGTAGTTCTTATATCGCTACTGTGATGTTGGAAAATGTGTCGTTTAATGGTATTGACGCAATTTGGAGATCTTTGTAAGGAAGTGAATTATTGTTAGTGTAAGTATAGGGCTATTCATTTTTATAAATATCTTATATTATTTATAATTTTACATAAACTATTTATACTGAGTCACTACGATCTCTCAACCACATCATTAATACACCCATTTGGTTGTTCCCAACAACCATATCATTTACAATCATTCCACCCCATCTTGATTTTAATCCTTTTTCTTCGAGTCTGGTTGCGCTCTTGTCAAATTCCAATATATACGATGTACCCGTATTAATTATTAGATTTCTAAATTTAGGATATTGTTCAAATTTACAAACCAATATGCTTTTGAATAATTCTTCGGCATCTTCTTTGGATATCATCGTTCTAACTAGACCATGATGTTTAGACAAGTGTGTGGGTTTAGAAGCCATTTTCGCCAAAATACCTACATTGGATTTTCTCTCCCAGTATTTCACTTTATTAATCAGCTTCTCGTCGGTCAATTTAGGAAAGAAGATACGAAATGTTTCTATATTTAATTTGCTATATGGACCTGAAACTGAATACATAATCCGTTTATCTTTTGGAATCAAATGAGCCTGGAATGCATGTTCACTCGATGGGTAAGTAATTTCATCAAATGTTATTTCACATCCATTGAAATTCGAAAGAATGTTCAACGGCATTACTGAATTGCTATTGAATGATATGATGGTCATACCCTTTACATTTAGTTTGTCTTGAGATTGCATATGTTTTAACTTAGTAGGATTATTATCGGTCGTATTAATTATTGGAGTTGAGAGGGTAGATGTC
>Ga0208903_1001223_pt1 | contig 15296 bp, 21 predicted proteins | sample AntAceMetag02UKJ_FD_184769 | JGI IMG/M metagenome (GOLD analysis project Ga0208903, IMG submission 184769) | Saline lake microbial communities from Ace Lake, Antarctica - Antarctic Ace Lake Metagenome 02UKJ (SPAdes) (version 2) | ecosystem: Environmental > Aquatic > Non-marine Saline and...
TTAAAAGTTTGTGTCTTAGTTTTTGGTCTTGTGCCTTAATGTACTGTTATTTATTATATTCACCCGCGAAAGAAAAGTACGTGTTTATGACCCCACCCGCCAGTGCGCCTATCACCCTCTGTTCGTCGGTGCCCTTGAGGTCCTGTGTGACGAAGGTCTGTATGGGCATGTGGGCGGTGTTGGTGCAGTCCGTGATCACGGGCACGAGGTTGAAGTCCTCCACCAGATTCTCGGTTGGGTCACCGATGTCACCGTACACCCCCGTCTGCTCAGTGAAGAACTGGAAGTGCCATGTGTTGTGTTGGCCCTCGTAGTAGGAGCCAAAATTACAGTTGCCCAGGGTCGGCAGTTCTATTTTCTGTGGAGGTGCCTCCCATGTCACGTTACCCCTCATCTGTAGGATCTGTATCATGGTGTCGAAGTTGCTGTTCTGGTCACGTGCCATGGCCAGGCTGTGCCGGTCGTCTATGACTTGCTCGTTCTTGGTCTTGAACGGGAACTGCTGTCTAAGGTTGCCGTTGTTGGTGATGTCTATCAGCGTGTGGACTCTGAATTCGTACATGGTTGTGATTATTTAATCGTTAAAAAAGGGTGAACAAATTAATGTCCACCCTTTTAAATGTATTGCTTCTTTAACTTTTGCTATTACTATACAGCAATTACAAACGTTTTTGCAGTTACAGTTGCATTTGAAAGGTCGATGCTGTCTACTGTTCCTAACGCTCTGATTGCAGTTTGTAAAGTTGCAACTACCACTGAGTCAACACCTTCAGTCATGAAAGTTTGTTCAGTGTTAGTGTTACCTAGTGGGCCAGCTACTAGAATAGTACAAGTTTCTTGGATTGAATCTAATACTGCTTTTTGAGCACCAAGTGGTCCTGCTGATCCGCTTACTGCGTTGATGTAATCAATAGTAAAAAATTGTACATCTTTACCTATTACGTTTGACGGTACTGTTGTTGCCGCCGGGTTTACTTTAGTTGTCATTTTTATCCTCCTTTTTTCTGATTATAATGACTATGACCCCGCTCAGGGATCAAGTTGCAAGTATTTATAGGTTATTTTGGTAAATTATGCTGTAATATTACTTTTTAGCCCAGACCTCGTCACTTTTGGTCCTCTGCATGAATTTGTAGCCCAGTTCCTTCAGTATAGACTCACATTTTTCAACCGTGGACAATCTCTTGTCCCTCTTCATCTCTATGTTGATCACTGCGTTGTTCTTGCTCAGGGTCTCCCTGGCACCGTTCAGCAGTGGTACCTCGAAACCGTCCACGTCTATCTTGATGAAGTCCAGGTTGGTCAGTCCAAAGCTGTCAAGCGTCCTGCACTCTATGTCGCCCTCTCCCTGTTTCAGCACCGTGGAGTTGAAGTCCTGCTGTGCGGTGTGTTCCCGGTCTGACAGCCCATAGGGCCACAGCGTCACGTTTGATTCCGTGATGTTCTTGCTGAAGCACTCCCTGAAGTTGGGGTTGGGTTCGAAACAGACCACGCTGTCAAATCTCCTGGCCAGGGGTCTGGTCCACTGTCCTATGTTGCTACCTATGTCCAGGCACACACGCCATTGCTTGATGTGTTTTAATGCGTTATCTCTCTGTGGTCTTTGACCGTGTCCAGCATCTTCTAGGTAAGTGGGTTCGGTGTGTTGTCCGTACAAGACCCAGAAACTATTTTGGTTTGGCACTGTTACAGTTCCTTGAATTTTCTCTGTATGTCGGTGTTGGGCAGTTTTGATTGCAGAAGCTGTTTCAATCTTGCCATCAGTTGCGACTTGGTCTTCGCATCCAGGTTGTTGTAGTCGGCCACCGCTCTTCTCACGTTCTTGTAGTTGGCATCTGTTATATTCAGTGCCCTCTCCAACTGTGTGAGGTTACGGAAATGCTCTTCCCAACTCCTTAGGTATCTCCTCACGGCCATCACTGGAACGGGTTGCCTCTGCCTCATGGCCTGTGCTTGGTCCTTGTTCTTCAATTTCTTTGTTATCTCTGGATCACCTGCCACTATGGCCAGCATGTTTGCTAGGTCATTGTTGATCATCCTCACGTTGTCGAAAGTGCCCTTGGCCATGGTCTGGTCTGCGTATGCTTTGACGAACGGTCGTGTGTCCTTGTTCTGGCTCATCAGTGCCAGTGCCAGGAAACTGAGGTATATCCTCTCCGTGACTTCTGGGAACGTGAATCTCTGCAAGTCACTATGTCGTCTTATTACCTTGCCCTCAGATACATACTTTAAAAAAGGTGTTAACATACGGGTATTTATAGGCCATATGCAACGTAATTTTATATTGACCGACGTGATGAAGACCGGTGATCACACCAAGCTAGAACAGTTCATTAACCTACATAGTTTAGACGATCAGACTTTTGACCTGGAAGGTGAGTACTATACCCTACACAACTATGATCTGGACATCTACGACAGGAAGTTTGCCATAATTGATTGTGGGGCACAAAATGACAGATTAAAAGATAACACAGAATTCTATATAGAACTGAGGAAACGTTGCAATTTACTGCATAGTCAGGGTTTCGTTTTTATAAAAGCTAACCCGTGGGAATCATTGGACAATATCAATAGTAATAAACAGTATCCGGAAATAGATTTAGAACACATCAAATGGACCGGTGATGCCAGTTGGTTTTGGTTCTACATGTATAACAAGCACAAGGACAACAGGTTTACTTTTGATCATACAAATAAAAAATATGACTTTTTGTATCTAAACAAACAACCCAGGGAACACAGAGCAAAACTATATAGTAAGCTGACAAGCAAGGACATACTGTCCAACAGCTTATACACTAATTGGCCAGCTAGAAAGTTGCCAGCGGCGTATGAACTACCATGGGCACAGGACTATCCGAGGTATGGCATGGACCAAGACATTTTTGAAAAGCCATATAATGATACTGCCTGTTCGATAGTGTCAGAGACCAATGACACCGACTACGAGGTGTTCATGACAGAGAAGATATGGAAACCAATCATAGCACAACAAGTTTTTGTAGTGCATGGCAACTACCTATATCTACAGCGGTTGAGAGACATGGGTTTCAAAACTTTTAACAGCTATTTCGAAGAAGCATATGATCTAGATAAGGATCCAGATACAAGGATCAATACTATTGTAGATGTGTGTGATCGTTTACGTGAAGCACCATGGCAGGACATCTACCTGCACACGAAAGCATTGAGGAAACACAATCATGATACATTTTTTAACAAGGAAAAGTTAAGTTTGGAAATTGATAAGACTTTAAATCTATTTCTTGAATTTGCTGACAGCAGTCAAGTTCCTTCTTGAGAATCCCAATCTATCCACTAGTTTGACAGCATTACCTGACTTGTCAACAGCAACAAAACCTTCTGGTTCCGTTACCTCTAGTCCGTTGTCTGTCTGTGAGAATGATCCTATAGCCATGGCCTGATTCATTTTCTTTAACACAAACATCTTCATCTGCTGTACGGCTTTGTAAAATGTCAGCATGGCCTGTAAAGGCTTCTTGGCCCTGTTAAGGAATACCGGCATCTGTTTGATCTTGTCCTGCCTCAACTGCAAAGCCTTCTGTGCTTTCAGTCCTGATATCTGTTGTTGCATTCTGTCTGCGTAAAACTTCTTGAAACCTTGTAGGAATTGATTCACGTTGCTCGGCAGTTCACCCTGTTTGACCATTGCATTAATGTACATCTGAAACATGGGAACGAAGTCCGTGTTCTGTCCTAGCACACTTGCTAGGTCTTTTGGTACACTGCTTAACAATGTTTCCAGTTTGTCAATGCTGTTGTAGAACTGTTTCGTCTCATCGTCTGTGAATTTGGCACTGCCTGACACATCCTTGTACGATGCATTGTCAAAGAACACATCATTGCTTTTAGCAAATGAGCTAACGTCCGCCCCTCCCTGTGCGTTCATGCTTGCCAACGAGTCTCCTGTGTATGTTGTGTGGAATATGATTCCCACCTTGGCCCTGTCTATCTGTTTGGATAGGTCACCGCCTTCTGGAACTGCATATGTAATTTGATTGGGTGTGAAAGTCAGGTGAGGCTTACCGTCTATGTTCTTCCTCGTGATGTCCTCATCTGTGTACAGCAAATCACCTTGCACCACACCTTGTATGTTCAATTTTTTAAGATGCACAAGACACTTCAACAGTTTCTGTCCTAGCTCGTCCGTGCCGTGATTCTTTGCTATGTCTTTCTTTGTGTAGTTTATCTTGGCCGCCTGTGCAAACACTGACTTGGTTCCCACGAAGAACTCGCCATTGTCTGGATTGGTTCCACACACCACAGCAGGTGCTCCGTCCCACTTGACCGACACACTCATGGCCTCCGAGCTTGTGCCTTTCAGTGTCAGCAGTAGTCCTCTGAAGTATTCCACCACTGCCTGTCCACCCACATGGCCATCAGTTATTATGATGTCCTCTATGTGTTCCAGGTGAGTCCTTTTGAATTCTGTAAGGACGTCTTCTATCAACATGATTAATCCTCTTTGTATTCGCCGTCTTTGATTTTTAGTACGTTTTTCTTGATGTCTTGGTTCTCTTTGATACGAGCGACACCTTTCGAGAACTTGGATGCGTCCATGTTCTTGATCGCTGAATTGAACTTCTTCTCAAGTTTGAATGCAGTCTCCTGGTCAAAGTTCTCTCTGATGTACGTGATCAGTCTTATAGCTGATTCAAGTACGTGAGAAGCTCTGCTCTCCACTACCTCTTCCTTGTCCCGGTGTAGGGGCATTGAGCTTAATTCTTCTAATAGACTTTTTGTATGTTTTTGCATTGTAGGTATTTACTCATTATTGTAGCACAATTAAAGCAAAAGTCTACTAGAAATAATGCTTATCTTACTTTCCTATAGATGAAGTACTTACGTTGGTTGCTATCGTCACGTATATCTAGTATTTTTAGGTTAAACATCTCTGATAATTCTATGATAAATGGCACGTTCCACGCAAAGAATTCTATCCACTTGGCCTCAGATTTGTCGTGTTGTACACCTGGGTTGACTCTGAAGAACATTGTGCCTCCGTCCTCTAACAGGTCCACACATCGTCCTATCTCTGCAAGTATCTTGTCCCTGCTACCAAAGTTGATAGAACCCAAACACGTGATCACATCAAATTTTTGATCAGTCCTGTATTCCAGTGTGCCGACTTGTAGATCTGCTTTGTTGTTGTAAGGATCAATCCCTATCAGGTTGTTAATCTTGCCTTTGAATTCATTGTATCCACAACCAACATCAAGCACAGCACGTGGTTTCAGGCTGTTGACTTCGTCTATCAGTGCCAGTCCAGAATACTTCCATTTCTTTATATCATTTTCCCAGTACTTGGAGAAGTATTTGTGTAGACAGGCAACATCAATCGCTTCAACATATTGTTCTAGTGTGTCGCAACGATCCACTTCAACACCAAACGTTTCCAGTATGTAAGGTTGTGTTACCTTGTCAAGATCGTTCTGGCTATATCCTAGCAGTTGTGCAAATATTTTCTTGTTCATACTTTAATATATATTAAAAGTTTGATTAAGTCTATATCTTTTTCTTGATTGGCTTCGATAGTATGTCTCTGGTCTTGTCAGACATCACACCTGTGATTACCAACATGGGCCTTGGCCGGTTGCTGGAGTTGGCTGTTGAGTGTGGTAGGTTCTGCCAGTCAAACTTGTGTATGTCACCTGTCCGCCATCTGTCGAACTGTTCGTTACCATACATTATGAATTGCCCCGGTTCCCAGTCTTGCAACATCACCATGATACGAACAACATTGTTTGGGTCAGCGTCTAGATCATACAGTTTGTCTATGTGCATGTTCAGTACCTCTCCTGTGAACTGTATGTGCAGTTTAGATTTTGTAGATTCCATAGCAAAGAAGTCTGTCATTCTTTGTAGTGTTGGGCACTTGGTGAAGTCTGCCAGTCCTCTGTATATGGTCATCTTGGGATCTGCGCCTGCTGTCTTAAGATCATTCTCTTCTGCTTCTACATCGACATTGACATTCTCCCTGCCTGTGCCTTCTCTACGGTTGGACCAGTTGAGAGGTTTGCCATCTTCTATCACTGCTTGTAGTTCTGTCTGCCACCCACCCGTGAACTTGCCCAAGTGTTCCACACAGTCTGTGTCCTTGTGCCACTTGTTGAAGTGATAGTTGCTTCTTGCTTTTGCTTCTTCCCAATTACTTGTAGACATATACCTGAATATCCTTTTGCTTGTAGTCGTGTAAATCACCCATGTAATTTATATCTAATATTTTTGCTAATTCTAAATTGTTTTTAACTCTTGTTACTCTTGACCAATTCTTTTTAATGAAACTCATAATCTCTGTATTTTGTTCTTGAATATGCCAGAACATACCTTCTAAATTCTCATACCATTTATAGTTTGGATATGTGATATTAAACTCACCACAATGTTTCCACCAATCATAACATTCTATATCATTCCTATATACCATGACAATAGGATGTTTATGTTTTTTTATCTCATCTAACTCATACGCAAAACAATGAGATTTAATAATCCTTTTTCCTTCGCCAGAAAAAGGTAAATCCCATTGATCACGTTGATTACCAAATTCCATACCAGGATCGAAATAGGCGCCAGTGTGCATTAATTGTTTTTTGCCAGGGGTATCAGCATCGTGATAGTAAGTTCTAGCCTCAGAATAGTCTGTGTGATCTATGTTATCACTCCAGTAGATGTTCTTGACAACACTACTCCATTTTGATCCTGGTGCCCCTGTAAAAAGTATGTACATTATTTTGTCAGCTCTCCTTTGTACACAGCATTGTAACCCAACTGATTCTTTCCAAAGTCAGTGAGTGTTTTCAACGCACCTGGTGTAATGAATGACTTCAGTGTCCTAACTGCGGCATCACCCTCTGCACCTGTTCTCCATTCGTACTGTCCCACTTTCTTCTCGATAGCGGCAATTGACGCTGGGTCTTTGATCATCTTGTCCAGGGCGGCAACAAGTTTCGCTCTGTTTGGATTGCCCTTGTTCACCCAGAATGCTTTCTGTAATGCATCTCTCCAACTCTTGACCAGTTTGTATGCATCGTAGAAGTCACCACTTGGTGCGACACCATACGTGGATTCAAACAGTGCTTCAAACGTTGGCTCTGTGAAGTTGGGATCCTTGTCGTGGTTACCTGTCTTGACATTCAGCAGTCCATGATGGAACCATGTGTGTGCGTCACCCGCCTCGATGATCGGCATCACGTGTTTCTTGTATGCGGCAGGGTTCTCCCTGGTTGCGTTCAAGTCACCTCTGATGAATGCCAGCCTTCTCTCCGAGCCACTCATTCCTTTCACCCACACGATCTTGTCTTCGAATGTCTTGATTGGATCACCATCTGGTCCCGTGAGCAACATGACGATGGCCATGATCTCTGGGGTCATTCCAGATCCCGATGGAAACTGTATGGGTCCATTCTTGGTGTCGGCCTTGTTCCTCGCACCGACGATGATGTTCAAGTTCATCTGTCCGATCGATTCCCAATCCATGTAGTTGTAGTCCACGGGCTCAACAAGATATGATATACCGTTACCCCCATGTGATACAAGTATGGTCTTGTCATCGAACCTCAGTTTGTTTTGGAACTCATTTGGTCCCTGTTGATCCCTGGCACCTGGCTTGTAGATCAAGTTGATCTTTTCACCTAGGTGTCGCTCCCATTCCTGCACAACCACCTGTGCCCACACAGATGTCCCACCTGATGGGTTCTGTGGCACGATTAGATTGTAGTCTGCCATCGCTGTTGTTGTCATCAGCAACAGGGCCATTATTGTTTTCTTAAGCATAGTCTAGTTTACTCCGTTTTGTTAATCCCCAGTACAGTAAAAGTATAACACATATCATTATGAAAATAAAGATCGGTCTTGTGATTAGATCATTCACCGTGTGTAGGGAGGTTAGTTGATAAGTGAGGTTGTATATCCTGTCACTCAATAGATATCCGATGAGCAGTGCCGGCCTGCTGACCTGGAATTTTTTACACAGCAATCCCAGTACAGAGAATGCTGATAGTACTGCGAGGTCTTCCCACCCGCCTGTGTACTGCAAGGTCGCCCAAACAATCACGGCAAGTATGAAGGGGAAGTAATACACGTATGGTACTCGTGTGACCCAACCTGCGAAGTAGGCCAGTCCATAGCATATGACTGCTGTTATGGCAGTGCCCAGCAAGAATGCGTAGGTCATGCTGTTGAACAGTTGTTGGTCCTGGAACGTGTCGGGTGATCCCAGGTCAATGCCCAGGTACAAGAACAGTCCCATCAGTATCGCGGCGAATGACGCCCCCGGGATACCAAACAGCACCGTTGGAATGAACGAGGCGGCCTTCTGTGCGTTGTTGGCCCCTTCCGCCCCCACCACTCCTCTGACGTTCCCGTTGCCAAATTTCTCATTGGGATTGGATGCCACCGTGGCTCCGTAGGCCAACCAGTCCGCCATTGCCCCTCCCAGTCCGGGCAGTAGTCCTATGAATGATCCTATCATTCCTCCTCTGATGCTGTCCTTCCAACATCTGACTGTGTCCTTGACCCCTTGTTTGAGATCCTGCCAACTGCCATGCTCTGCTCGGATCGTTGCTGTCTGTTTCCTTTCAAACCATCCCTTCCACAGTTCGGGTATTGCGAACAGGCCTGCCACGAAAGGCAGTATCTGTATGCCATCCTCGAGGTATCTCCAGCCCATAGTGAAACGAGCCACGTTGTTCACATCGACTCCTACCAGTCCCATGGTCACTCCCAGCACTATCGCCAAAGCACTCCTGACATACTTCCTGGTGGAAACGAATCCCACAGTGACGAATGCCAACAGCACCAGTGCCCACAGTTCGGGTATGCCCATGTACATGACGACCTTGGTGTAGTAGGGCAAGAACAGGAATGTCAACGATCCAAAGAACAATCCGTTCGCTGTGCTGGATGTTATCGCGGCACTCAATGCTCTCGTTGCTTCACCGTTCTTGGCCATGGGGAAGCCGTCGACCATTGTTGCGGCCGCGGAGTTGGCTCCGGGTATGCCCAGTAGCACACCACTGAACGAATCACCGGTTGTGGAGGAGGCGACGACAGCAACACAGAAGATCACACCAAGGTAGGGGTCTCCCACGAAGTATGGCATGATCCCAAATAGTGTTATTAAACCTGTTGTTGCACCTGCGGCCGGTATCAGGCCAATGATTAAGCCGTAAACGATACCTGCCAATAATATAGCAAATTCCATAGTTATTAATGTTTGGGGTTAGTGTTGTGAACTTCACTGGGAGCGTTACAACAAATTATGTGCAAGTAATTATCATGCAACATTAAATACCTTTATGAAACTGAGTCCGCACAGGTTCGCACAGTACAGGACACATCATGAGATCGATGTGGACATGGATGAAGAGTTCTGGCCCATGATTGGCGTACTGCTGATCATATGGGGAGCATGGACAGGGGTCGTACACTTCCTAGATTGGTTGACTGTTGATGCCATCATCTGGTGGGCGGAACCACTCACCATAATACCTTTCTTGTTCCTGTTGCTGATGAAGGAGAGATTTGATTCTCTCAATCCTTTGCACTGGTGGCCCATGGTATGGGGCTACAAGATCAAACTGCCAGACACGGATTGGGTAACCATATATCCCATCAACGGTGAGGACCTAGTCAAGGAGCACGGTGGCCCTCTACACATACATATAGTGGACTACGAACACATCAAGTTCCGTAGGAAGCGAGATGCCGTGATGTATGCCCTTAGGAATTTCTAGCAGGTTTGAATACCGTGCCGTATTTGCTCTCATACAGTTCCAGTTTGGCCGAAAGCTCTCGGACTATTTCTCTGTACTCGGCTATCTGCACTTCGTGATTGCCCTGCTGTGCCAACAGCATACGGATATTGTTGTCCTTCTCCTCGATGGCCACGGCCAGGGCCTTGATCTGGTCAGTGTTCTTCATTACTTGCCCTGCCTGTTGTAGGCCTTGAAAGATCTCTTCTTGTGCTTGTTCATGGAGGACAGCTTGATCCTCTTGTGTCTCGAGCCCTGCGAAGTTTTCTTCCCTGGTGGTTTGTTGTATCCTGTACTAATCATAGTTTCATATTACAGTAGACAAACATAAAGGTCAACTGTATAATAGTAAATAATAGCATGATCAAATACAAACTCAGATGCAGGTGCACCAGCGAATTTGAAGGTTGGTTCCCCAGCAGTAGGGAATTTACCAGACAGAAGAACCAGGGCATGATACAGTGTCCCATGTGTGACAGCACCGCGGTGGACAAGGCCATCATGTCACCCAGCGTGAAGAAACGTCGGGGCAGGGACAAGACCGTGGACTACATTGGTGAACAGACCATCCTGGGCCAGCAGGCAGAAGTGATACTGAGACAGATGGACCGTAAGATCAAGAAAGAATTCCAGAACGTTGGTAAGAACTTCGCCAAGGAGGCACGCAAGGCCGTCGATGGCAAGCGAAATGAGAAGTTCTACGGCACGGCATCCAAGGATGAAACCAAGAAACTGTTGGATGATGGCATAGATCTGTTCCAATTACCAGACATCAAAGAAAATTAATCATAAAGGTTGACATAAACAACTTGTTAGTGTAAAATATATTTTATATGAACTTGAAAATAATCTTATCAGATAAAAAATTGGGTTCATTATTATTAACAATCAAGGAGAAAAAATATGTTAGACGGAATGTTTAAGACTTTTTTTCCTTCTACTAAAAAGGAAAATAAAACAATGGCAAACTCAACTCAGTACGTAGTTTACACAAGAAACTTCAAATCTAGAGCAAAACAGATCGGTGTGTTCGCGGAACCGGCTTCAGCCTACAAAGTGAACGGTGAAGTGAACGGTGGCAAGATCAAGTTTAAGAACTTGGCTGTGAGAAACACTGCAAGAAAGACTGCTACCAACAAGTTATTATCTAAAGGTATTGACTTCACAGTAGAGATCTTAGGTGTTGCACCTCAATCTTCAGCTTTGACTATGAAATCAAACATCATTTCATTGCTTAGAAAGTCTGGAAGAAAAGTTATCAATTACTCAGCGTAATTAATAGTTAAGTTGTTGTGGGGGCGATGAGAAATCTTCGCCCTTACACTAAGGCATAAGTAAAATTGAGACAAGAGTAACAAGACAAGACGCAGAAGAATTAACAACACTCCCGCCCTATTTTAGATACAGACTACCTCATAAAATAACAATAACAAGGAAGAACAAACATGAGCAATCAAGGAACAGTGAAATGGTTCAACGCCTCCAAGGGTTTTGGATTCATCGCACACAAGGACAATGATGTCTTCGTACACATATCAGCAGTGCAGGCCGCGGGCCTAGACTCGTTGAACGAGGGCGACACCGTCACGTTTGAAACACAGGATGGACCCAAGGGTCCGAGTGCTGTGAATCTCTCAATGGCGTAACCAAAAGGATACTAAGGGGCGGTGCAGAAATGTGTCGCCCTTTTTTTACGACTTTAGAATAGGTGATCTGAAGATTCTTCTGTGGTATAACCGTTGTTTGCCCACCCACTTGAGTCTATCAATGCTGTTTTTCTTGAGTTGTATTGTTCTGCCCAATCGTCTGCCTCGGCAATACCTGCAGTTCCTTTAGTGCCAAAAGCGAACGTAGTTTTTAAACCTGTGTTACCTATTAATTCCCATAATAATACTGTACAACATTCATCCATTACAGTTAGAGCACTGTCAGTAAAGAAATGTGCTTTTGCAGTTGCCACATCAGCGAACGTAGTCAGTGCAGTTGATCCGTCATCAACGTTGAATAAGTTTAGTCTGTTTGTTGTAAGTTCCGTATGTGTTGTCCGAGTTTGTCATTGTTTAGTTCCCCTTGAATTCTATTATAGCATTATTTACCATAGTGTACCACATTCGCCGCTTCTGGGTATGTCCTCCATGGGTCGAATATGATGGTGTTGTCGTCTGCTGTGAATTGATCCGACTCATGCACCCTCACTATCACTTCAACAGGGTTGTCTATGCCGTGGACCAGTTGTCCGCCGTGCTTCTTCACGTAATGTTGCACCAATAGACTGTAACTGCCGTCAACAAGGTCAGTGCTAGGCTTGTAGCTGTCTGACGAGAACCATATGTTGTTGCCATGGGTCAGTATGGCTTTGGCCATTGTCTCAGCCTGTCGCTCACGTGCTGTCATTATGCTCTCGAACATGTCGTAACCCAGTCCTAGATCCTTGGCCAACCAACGCAGTGCGATGTTGTCCCTGGGGTGGCAGGCCCCACCATCGCCCATGCCCGCTTTCATGTATGCCGGACTCACTATACGTTTCGTGCTTTTGGCCAATGCCTGTGTCACAACGTCAACATTCATGTTGCCCAGTCGGTGTGCCACGTCCTGAATCATGTTGACCAGTGCTATCTTGTTGCTGATGAACGTGTTGTAGAATATCTTCATGCTCTCCACTTCTTCCCATGTGCCAAACTCCATGCGTGGATTGTTGTCACACACGGCGTTGTAGAAAGATTCCAACATTTCTGATCTGATCCGACAGTTGGTTCCTGCGAGGCCTTTCTTTGTACCTATCATTATCATCTCGGGGTTCCTCATGTCATCTGCCACGGTTCCCATGGCGATCAGGTAAGGGTTGTATACTAATTTGGTGTTGGTCACCAATGGTGCGAACTCCCTCCTGATGGTTCCGGGCAACACTGTTGATATCAACACAAGGGTATGCTCGGGGTTCATGTATTGATTACATTTTGTCAGTACTTTCTTCACCGCGTCGTAGTTGAAATCCATTACTGGCAAGTGGCTGGTGGGTGTCCTGCCATCATAGCCATCCTCGTGTGGCGTGGGTGTGGCCACGAACACTATGTCCCTGTCCTCTACCAGTTCCTTGATCGTTTGTTTGATCGTTATCTTGTCACTGCTCTTGGGCACTATGTCGTAGCCCGTGACGTCAAATCCCTTGTCAGCTATGGCTTCCGCACAGGGCATGCCCAGTTTGCCCAGTCCTATGAAGCCCACCTTGGTCGAATACAATATCTTCATGTGTATTAATTATGGCTCGCTATTGGCTCGCTATTGGGTCTTTGATTTTAGGTGTTATGCGGAATAGTCTGGTAAGGGTCCGCCATAGGCCTTGCCCTTGATCCGCTTGCCGGCCACCTTCTTGGTCTTGCCGCCGATCTTCTCACTACGGTTGCCCGTACGTTTCATCTTGCCCTTGCTCTTGCAACTGCTGATCCATGACGCTGGCAGTTGGCTCTTGGGTCTGGAACACGCCCCCGCTGGTGCTGGGCCTATGTTCTCGTCTGTGTTGTAAACTTCGTATATCTTCATCGCACGTGTATTTAACACATCCATCCTGCCAGGGTTGATCTTGTGCAGAGTGTAGCACCCTGTAATAGGATGTTATAACGGCTAGGTGTGTAAGGTTAGGTGTGGTTAGGTTAGGTATAAGGTTATAAGGTGTGTGTAAGGTGTTAAGGTTAGGTTAGTTTAGTTAGGTTAGGGTGTGTAAGGTGTTAAGGTAAGGCGTATGGCCAATCAAAACAGCAGATACAACATATAGCGCCATACAACATATAGCGCCACCAATGGAGATCCGATACAACATATAGCGCCAGCTGGAGAGATACTACATATAGTATCAGAAATTATCCTGGCACTAGAGGTTGACACCTAAAGTTTCATTTCTCTTTTTTTAGCCTCTCTTTTAAAAGATGCTTCAGACATCTTTCTTCTTGCTTCTTCTGTATGTTTTCTTCCTTTACCAGCTATAGATATCTTTCTTTTTGCCTCTTCTGTATGTTTTATTCCTTTTTTAGCGATAGACATTTTTCTTTTATGTTCTTCTGAGAATTTTTTTCCTTTACGAACAATAGACATTTTCTTTCTAATTTCTGCTGATAGTTTCGTACCTTTTGTTATTGGAATTAATCCTCTAGATCTTATTTTCTTCTGTTCATTTGTTAAATTTGTCCATCTACTTTTAGTTGCTTCAGATATCTTTCTTTTCTGTTCCACGGTCATGTTGGCCACTCTTTTCTTTGAGCCTTCAGATATCTTTCTTTTATGTTCTTCTGATTTCTTTTTACCTTTATAGAGTATAGACCTTACCTGTCTCATATCATCTGTCCATTTAAAAATCGGCCACGATATTGCCAGATTGTAATATCTTTCACCTAGATGCTTCTTCCTTGTTTGGAGTAATCGTTTTTCTAATGCACCCATTTCTTCTTGTGTGCCTGTGGCCAGTATCCTTCTTGTGAAGTCCTCGGGTCTTGCCTTGTACTCTTCCATCATAGGCCTGCTTGAACAGACATAGTTGGGATTGGATCCATTATGGTATCCTACATAGTATCTGTTGAGCAGGCGATCTCGCCAAAGATATACGAATGGTTCCTGTTGATTGTAAATACTTGTCTGCATAGGCTGATTTCCTTGTAGAGCCAGTGGATGCTTTAACATCTCGATTGGCATTTTCTTACACTTATTTACCTTATTTTATGGGCATATTTTAGGTGACGTCATCCAAGTTAGGTCAATAAATACTCGTATGAAGATCACAGAACTTTTAGCGCCATTCAACTCAGCAGATACCACAGTTAGCGTCATCCAAGGTACAGTATCAGAAAATATACAGGCACTGGAGGTTGACACGGAAATCGAATCACATCCAGACCACTCCGCCATAACGGAGGGAGTGAGCCAGATCTTCAGGAGGAAGAAGGGAGGTGCACCAACCAAGGGATTCAGATGCACGTCAGGTCCCAGGAAGGGTCGTATCGTGGCCAAGCCCAGCACCTGTTTCGCCAAGACGGATCCTGTCAAGTCCGCCAAGATCAGGAAGAAGCGACAGCAGAAGGCCAGGATAGCGGGCAAGAAGATGGCCATGACCAAGAGGTCAGGCGTAGGATCTACAAGATTGAAAGGCATCCAGATCAAACAGGCCAAGCAGAAAGGACCAGGGTTCAAGGCCATGACCAAGGCCAGGGCTCCGATCAAGTCAAGGATTGTCAAACCAAAGAAGTAAGGCCTATCTGGTAATTCAGGTTGATTTGGTAATTTAGATCTCCACAAGATATAGTAGTTGGTCTGATCTTCCGGCACTACATCCAGCACCACAATTTCCAATAAAAAATCCTACTTTATATATGCATCAATTCCAACAGGTTGACGCCATCATGCCCCATGCTATAATGAAGCATAATGGAAAGAGGACTTCACGAAACCTACATTGACCCAACGAAGGAGGAGTTGGCAAAGGAGATCTACTTCAATGGCTACCATGCAGAAGAATACCAGAAGCAATTC
>Ga0208903_1001225_pt1 | contig 15284 bp, 15 predicted proteins | sample AntAceMetag02UKJ_FD_184769 | JGI IMG/M metagenome (GOLD analysis project Ga0208903, IMG submission 184769) | Saline lake microbial communities from Ace Lake, Antarctica - Antarctic Ace Lake Metagenome 02UKJ (SPAdes) (version 2) | ecosystem: Environmental > Aquatic > Non-marine Saline and...
AAAAACAAAGCCTTAATGCTGTCTCACGAATTCCAAAATAAGACGAAAAACTCAACTAGAACAAACCACTTTCTGTCCGAATAAAACCATGATTGATAATTTAGAATTAATAGCTGTAATTTTTGGTCTTATCTATCTCATTCTCTTAATAAAAGAAAAGATATCCTGTTGGATATTCGGAATCCTTAGTTCAGTATTAAGTATTTATCTGTTTTATAGTATACAGCTTTACTCAGAAGCTATTTTGTACTCTTATTATGTACTCATAGGCATTTATGGCTTTTGGTTATGGAGTACTCAAGGGGTAGACAAAAAATCTTTTCTGATTACAGGTTTCAGGCTTCAATCACATTTACTGACCATAGTTATTGGGATTGTCCTGTCTTTTTCCTTAGGCTACTCTTTTGATTACCTCACAGATGCTAGCAATCCTTACTTAGATTCATTTACTACTATTTTTAGCTTCATAGCCAGCTACTTACAGGCAAAAAAAATACTCAGCTCATTTGTTTACTGGATAGTAATTAATGCCGCTACGCTGTACTTATATCTTCATAAAGAATTAGAGTTTTACTTTTTTCTTACAGTGGTGTATTTCATATTCTCATTCGTAGGATTTATTACATGGAAGAGGAAAATGGCGTTGCAACGCTAGTAAAAATTCAAAAAAATAAAGTACACTTGAACTTAAGTTTAGCAAAATGGAAGATTATTTAGAAGTAAATAAAGCCTCATGGAACAATCGATTAGAATCACATCTGAATTCTGATTTCTATGATTTAAAAGGGTTCAAGAATGGCAAATCCTCTTTGAATGATATAGAACTGGATATCCTGGGAGATATCACTGGATTAAAAATCCTTCATCTTCAATGTCATTTTGGTCAAGATACTATTTCTCTTAGCCGTTTAGGAGCTAAAGTAACTGGAATGGATCTTTCTAATAAGTCAATTAAAAAAGCAAAAGAATTAGCCGAAGAATGTGGAACTGACAACAAATTTGTGTGCTGTGACGTCTATGATCTGCCGAATCATCTCTTAGGAGATTTCGATATTGTGTTTACTTCTTATGGTACTATTTCTTGGCTTCCTGACCTAGATAAATGGGCGGCTGTTATTAGCCATTTTTTGAAGCCGGGAGGTAGATTTGTTTTTGCAGAGTTTCATCCTGTGGTATGGATGTTCGATGATGAGATGGAAAGGATACAGTATCCTTATTTTAATGTAGAACCTATCATAGAGGAAGAAGAGGGAACTTATGCCGATAGAAATGCAGCTATCAAACAGAAGTATGTTTGTTGGAACCATGGCCTAGCAGAAGTAGTAACGAGTCTTCTAAATAAAGGAATGACGCTAAAATTGCTTAGAGAATTTGACTATTCTCCTTATGCAGTTGTAAACCACTCTGAACAAGTGGAACCCGGAAAGTATAGAATTAAGAACTTTCAAGATAAAGTTCCTTTGGTTTATGCTTTGGAGGCCATTAAGTCTTAGAAGAAGATTAATACTTTATTTCTTAATTCCTTTAGTAAACCCATAGCGATAAAGAACTGATGCCAAGCAAGCTCCTACCACTGGAGAAATAATGTAAACGGTAAGAAAACTCCAAGGAACAGAGGGAAAAGCAGCTTCACCCCACCCCCCAAAATAAGCTACCAACCGAGGACCGAAATCTCTAGCTGGATTAAATCCTCCTTGCGTATAAGGCGCTATAAAACAGATTAGAATAGTTACTGTCAACCCGATGAGTAACGGTGCTATTTTCTTTATAGCCTTAACTGAGATAATCAAAAGAATAGATAGCATCAACACAAAAGTTCCTACACCTTCCATAAAGCAGGCTTTTAGCCAGCTAACCTCTAATGATTTCTCAAAACCAGGATTAGGAAAAAACTCTCCAAACATAACCGCTGAGTGGTAAGAACCTTCTGAACCGCGAACTATGCCTTGAGCTAGTTCAAATTCTTCTATTAACCCGTTAAAGAGTAGATAAAGAAAACAGCCTCCAACCCATGCTCCCGCGAATTGACTTAATGAATATATCCCTAATTTCTTGAACGATAAATTTCCGTTTACTACGAATCCAGCTGAAACGGCTGGATTTAAATGAGCCTGACTAAAACTTCCTACTGCATATATGGCCAAGGAAACCCCTCCACCGAAAATTAACGCTACGGTATACAACCCTCCAAATCCTTCTATTAAAACCGAACAGGCCACACTTCCACAGCCTACGAAAACTAGAATGAATGTTCCTAAAAATTCCCCTATGAGCTCTTTCCAACTCATAAATTAGTCTTAACGTTAGATAAAACATAATGCAATTCTGCAGCTATTTCTATAGACCTAGCATCATACATCAATGATTCTAAAGGAGAATCATCAAACTTTTTAGGGTCTTCATATTTTATTGGCAGCCTTTTTTCTGCGCCAGGCACTATAGGACAATTCTCATCTGCGTTTCCGCAAGTCATTACGGCTAAAAACCCGACACTAGGATTAGCTTCATCACTAAAAAGCTTAGAGAAACAGCTTATAGATTCTACAGAATCAGAAAAAATGATCTCGTAAGTACTGTTTAATTCTAACTCATCAGAAATCACCGAAAACCCCATCCTGCGGAATGAATAAATTACTCTTTCATTCACTTCTGTCACATCAGTTCCACCCGAAAATGACTGAATTTTCAGGTTAAAACTCTCTGCTAACACTGACATCCAAGTTTGAGCTAAAACACTTCTTCTCGAGTTATGGGTACAAATAAAGTTCACCTTCGGGATTTCACCTTTTTGGATTTCACCAAGTAAGTATGCGCTTAGCTCATTCAGTGCCTGCAACCTGGATTCATCAACCTTCTGACGGTCTAGGACTTCTATTATTTGGCTTATTACTGGATACATCTGATTTAAAAGTGTGAAATGTATAAAAAGAACAGGCTAGTAGTCCAGCTTCTATGTTATTCCTTTATAAACTTTTTAGAAAACATCAAATTTCCTAGGTTCACAACAATCACATAAATACCTGGATCCATCTGCTCCAAATTTAACGGCACCTCAGAAGTAACCATCGTTTCTCTAATTAGAACCCCACGAGTATCCATAATCCTTACTAAAACAGCTTCTTCTCTTCCTGCATCGATATACAAAAGCTTATTAGAAGGGTTTGGATAAATTAATACAGGATTCCCGAACAGCTTATCCAGATGATAGAGGACAGTATTTGAGCGTTGCAACGCAAACAAACGCATCTCTGAGAGATTCTCTTTCCAAGCGGTATAACTATCTGGTGAAGACCATCTATTTATGTGCTCTAAGATTACGGGTTCGTATAAAGCTTCTAGTGAATCAATTTTAGAAAGCATATTAACAGCACTAAATTCCGAGTTTACAAGCTCTAAATACCGTGCATGGAACTGCCCTCTAAACTCCATATTTCTGAGCATATTACTCAGAAGTTTATACCCAAATGGCGTGTCATCAGATTCAAAGTCCAGCTCTGAAAGTCTATCCAGTGAATGAATGTAAAAACACCCATCACAATCATAAAAAAGCCATCTAAACTTCGAATTAGGCTCATGAGATTTCCATACTTTCTGATTGTTCTGCGGCCAATCCCAATTCGCGAAAAATAATTCTGCAATATGATAATCTATGAAGTTTGTGATTTCTATACGATTGGTTATGTGCTCATAATTCGCTTCTTCTGCCAAGTCGTTGTCCTCCGAGAAGATTATCAGTTCTGAGAAGGAACTTGTCGTTCCTTCTAATGCCACTAAGCCATTATCCTCTACCTTAACTAAATCAATCTCCTCTGGATTAACCCCATAGAAGGACTCGAGGTAAAACTTCCCCATGTTTTCTCTAGCATTCTGAATACCCCAGTATTCTCCATTCATAAAAACTATGGAGGTTTCAGACTCCATAAAATCCACGTCTAATTTTTCCACCAATTCTGCCGATAAAACATCTTTTATCATGGCTTTAGTAAAGTCTGAATGGCCACTTCTGAGCACTATTCTTCTATAATCCGAAACCTCTCTATCACTAAAAAACGGATAATCAAACGAAGCTTTTTTCCCCTCTGCCCTTCCATAAATTTTCAATGACTTTTGGCTGTTGTTTCTAGAGCCTCTACCTCTTACCCTAACATCTACTTCACTCTCGAAAAGCCTACCCTTTAATGGGTTAAAGAGCTGCAAGTACGCCCTTCTCTCCCACGCCTCTCCATCTCCTAAGTAATTTAGTCCAGTTCTCCCTGGAACTAAAACTCCATCATCTCCAAATAATTCATCCTCTTCAAATGTGAGAGAATATACCGGCAAAGGGTACACCTCTGAGATGTCCTCTCTTACGAAATAATCTGCATGAACCATAGGAGAAGATGGACATCCGTTATGATAAGTAATGAACTTTAGATTATCCCCTTTAAAAACATCTTGTTTAGGCTCTATCCAATCTTCGGCACTTGGGATATATGAAATACCTTCATTCACAAATTGAGATTGAATATGAATGTTTTCAGCTAATAAGTGACTCTCTTCTTCGGGATAGGAGCCGTCATTGGTAAATCTTAACTCATGAGATAAATCATCGGAAACTTCCAGAATAAATTCATTCTCATAGAGACCCGAAGGATGACTTAGCTGAACGGTATTATTTACTTGATCAAATGATGTGGAAAATATGTTTTCTTCTCCTGGAGAGGGTACATAGAAATGTGAAGTCAAATTGCCGGCAACCAATCCGAAACTTCTATTCTGAGGTACACAGTGATATTTTAGGGAAAAGCTAACCTCTAAATTTTGATCAGAAAGAAAAATCTCTTCTCCGCTTTTGTCTAATTTAAAAGATGCCTGCAAAAAGGAGGTGTTTTCTAAAAAATCATCCCCATTGCATATCACAACCACATACTCATTAGGCTGTAAGGTTAAGCTCGGAATCTGCCATTTACTTAGATCGTCTTCATTATCTGACAGATGCCATCCGTAAATGTCAATTTCTTCGTTAGCAGTATTATGCAGCTCTAGCCAATCTGGAGTATCGCCTAACTCATCATTAAACAGCACCGAATTGGCTGGCATTAACTCAGATATTACTACTTGAGCTTGAATTTCAGCTGCTCCTAAACTAGCAACGAGTAAGATTAAATATGTTTTGAACTTTCTCAAAATGACACCCCTATTCTGAAGTGAATGCCATCAAAATCTGTTTTCTCCTCAAGTTCCTGACCCACTAAGTTCTTTATTTCAGATGTGGCAAATTGATGCTTTAATGTGAGCCCAAATAGAAAATTCGAATCTTCTGTTATACTATATCTCCAACTTCTTCCGACCTCTAAAAAACCTCCACCCTCGAACTCTTGATTTATGACACCTCCCGACTCTTCATCTGCAAATGAATAGCCTACGTATGCTACAATAGCGCCTGTTTTATCAGGATTTATACGGGCTTCTATCTTCAGAAAAACTGGAACAAAGTTTATATAATCATACGTGTCTAACCCGACACCTAAACCGAGTAAAAATGTTGGTCTTAAGGGTTTAACCATCATGGCTCTGGCACTTAACCCAGACTGGTAGGCAAATGTATTAGAAGTGACTTGACCTCCTACTAAATACCCCACCTCAGCCTGAAATCCTAGCGGGTATTCTGACTGAGAATTTCCTAACAGAGTCACCCATAACGCCATTACACTTAGAACTACTCTCAATCTCTCCATCTAAACAAAGGTCTTTATAATAGCTTCTAAACAAATGCCAATAAACGATAAATTTACAACAGAAATAACGGTTAAATATCATCGCTTAAAAACACTCTATGCTAAAATTTTCTCAAGCCTTCTCTGGATTTACAGTAAATAATGTAGACACAGCTACTGATTTTTACTCGCGTGTTTTAGGACTAAAAACACATGTTAATGATGCAGGTGTTTTAGTACTAGAAATAAAAAATGGTAACCCCGTAATTATTTATAAAAAAAATGATCATCATCCTGCGAGCCATACGGTGTTAAATTTTCCTGTTGCAGATGTGGAGCATATGGTGTTTAAATTAAAGTCTAGAGGTGTACGTTTCATGTTAGACGTAGAATCTGTGGAATTAGATGATCTAGGGATCGCTCGATTTGAACATTCCTCCGACATGGCTTGGTTCCAAGATCCCTCTGGAAATATTCTAGCCCTTATAGAGCAAGTGCTCGCTGATTAATGAATGTCTCAAGGGATTTTGTTTTGAGTAAGAAAAGGGAAGAGCGCATTCCATATTTGGATAAGAACCTTTTAGTTTCCTTTTGCCTTGAACCCGAAAATTACCGCTGACTTAGCCATGGACAAAACGAGTAGAGTAATCTAATAGAGATATTACTCTTTCACAAACTTCCCAGCCCCAGTAACACTTCCAAGCTCTCTGATAATGAAGTAATACATTCCTCGCGGAAGATTCTCTGTTTTGATTGTAAATCCTTTGTCAGTAGAATTCATCTCCGTATTTACCTTCTCTCCTATACTGTTTAAAATATGTATCCTAGAGCTATAAGAATTCGCATATTCTAAAGAGGTTTCAGAAATGGCAGGATTTGGATAAGCATCTACAGAAAGAACTCTCGGTGCACTTACATTGGTTACTGAACTAACCTCAGAACAATCCAGATTAGTAGAGCCTATCTGAAGAAAAACCTCATCAAAGTATGAGTCATTGTCTTCTCCTCCATTTCTGGTTCCTTTCATTTCAAACTGAATAGTCCTAATTCCAGAAGGAATAGCCGCAGTTCCTTGATGAAGAGTCCAAGAACTCAACTGAGAGGAAATATATTCCGTCTCCTGAATAAAGACATTGTCTTCATCGAAGAACAATAGCCTCATTTCTGGAGAATCTGTTCCATTATAGTTAGACATATAACCTCCAAACTTGGCAGTGAATACTTCTGCATCTATAGAGTCTGCGTATGCAGAAACGTCTACATCTTGGATTAATCTACCCACATCACTATGCTCACATAATCCACCTACAGCAAAGTACTTTTCACCCGCATAAGGTGCTATTCCATTACAAGCTCCATCTGTCTGCACCTCTACTATTCCTTCAGTAGTTTCCCATTGTGCTAAATCATCTTCAGCTCCTGGATTAACTAATAAATTACCACTGAATGTCGTTTGAGTAGTCATAAAAGTAGCAGGTTCTGACCAGTCGCTCCAGTTCAGTTCTTTATCTCGGTATCTCACTCTCCATAGATATTCGGTGTTGGCCGATAGTCCTATAACTTCTTCATCTGTCAAATCATCTGCTGCTTGTGTATCTTCTTCAAAGTACCAATTTTCAAAGTTTTTCCAACTTTCAGCCACAGGAGAATCAAACCCTTCTTCACTGGTAGTCACTTGCCAGTGGCTCTGCCCATGTTCCGCATTTTCAGAGTCTGAAATAAAGTTGTTCCCCCTAAGAATAACACATTCAGGAGCCAATTCTAAATTTACAGGGTATAGTGGAATTGGCGTAGCGCTTACACTTGGGTTTTTCTTCATAGAAACCTCATCATTTAACACATAAGATGAAGCACCGTCTTGGTCACCCATAGCAAAATGTTTTACGGTTACCGTAGGGTCATCGTCTGCTGTTATCTCCACAGTTACAAAACCATATTCATCTGTAGATTTAGCATACTCTTCGTAATCAAAATTCGGAAACTCTCCCCAGTTATCTATTGCACCGCCAGCAGAAGCAGCGTTTACCATTAAGTGCTTGTGGTCTCTAGAATGTCCTCTAGAGTAGGCATGTGTATGACCAAAGAAATGGATACTGGGCTTACCACAGTTAGTAGAGAACTGCTCTAACGCAGCTATTACTTCTCCCGTATAATCTAGGTTTCCTGGAGTCCATAATTCAGAATGATGCGGGTGGTGAAGCTGTGCAAACACAAAATCAATAGAATCCGCAGCACATGTTTCGTCTAGTGTTTCTTGTAACCAGTTCAATTGTTCTTCTGTAGCATACCCTCCATTAGAATCCATTCCTATAATTCTTACATTTCCGTAATCTTTATGCCATGCGTGCTCTTCTAATCCTTCAATTCCATTTTCAGGAAGTTTAAAATAGTTCACATAAAAGACCGAATTATATTCATGATTTCCTAGCACAGGATAAACTGGGACACGGCTAAACAACTGTTCCCCTGGCTCAAAAAATGTGTTATCCCAAGAGCTATAGTCATTTCCATTGACTACTAAATCTCCTGGTATTATTACCAGAGCTAGGTTATCTTCTATCTCACCGCCAAACTCATTTTCTAAATAGGAAATCACTCCATCTTCTACCACTTCTTGGAATTTATCTGGGAATGCTCCATCCTGCTGCATATCACTCATGGCCACTATTCTGAAGTCCATGTGATCTGAAGCGAATGGTGGAGTTTTAAAACTATACACCGGTGACTCTGCTTCTCCTGAGACTACTTTATAGTAATAAGTAGTGAATCGTTCTAACCCTTCTACGAAACCAGTATTCACACTATAAGCACCCTCTATTACCTCAGAAGTAGCTGTAATAGAACTGCCTAAATCTTCTGTAAGCCCCCATTCAACCGTTCCATTATTCGGGTCATCTGTTTCCCATAAAATATAAATGGAATTAGGAAGAGCATCTTGAAGATAGGGTTGAATGTATATGGTTTGCGCATTGCAAAGCGAACCCAACAAACCAATAAGAACAGTTAATAGAAAAAATTTGACTAAATTCATGAGGTAAAGGTATCGTTTATTCTACGCTCTTACCAACGCATAATTTGTAACCCATCCTTCTGAACATTCGAGGTATTAAACTTTTAACGCACCACGTAAAAAATTACATTGTTAATTTTTTGATAAATAGTGAGACAAGGAGATTCTAAAATATACTTTCGCTTCATGAAATTTAAGAGTGTTTACTTGGTCTTTACTGCTATTGTTTCTCTCTGCTTATCACTCTCTGTTTTAAGTGACTCCTCAGTGCGCCTAAATTTGAGTCAAGAACAAACAGAGGAACTTGAGCTTGAATTAGAAGAAGAGTTAGACAACGAAGAGTCCAGTCAAAAAAAGAAAACCCCTAAAAAAGAAGGCTCCGCCTCTATTTCATCTTCTCACACAACCAATTTATTTTTTAAAAGTAAACTATTAGCTAATGGCCAACTACGCGCCAAACATGCTAGTAAACTCCCATTATTTCTTCTCTATAGAAATATTCGCATCCATATTGGGTAACTGATTTTTTTTGTTCTAAAGCATGCTCCAGGTATGCTTCTAATTCATCTCTGCTATTTAATTATCGTGGAGCAATCGTTTATACCCAATTTTATTAAAAATGAATATTAATTTAAAGGAGTCTTTCAACCATATAAAGAGAGACGCATTAGCCGGAATAGTTACCGGTGTTATGGCTGTGCCATTAACTATAGGAATATGCATGATGTCTGACTACCCTGTAATGACAGGCCTATACACAGTCATATTTGCCTGTTTAGTGAGTTTTATTACTTACTTATTTAAACCCGGGAATTACACTGGAACACCTGGTGTAGCTGCTGGTTTAGCTCCAGCTCTAGCACTGGGGATTACACTTTTCGGAATGGAAAACATGCCATTTGTAATTCTTCTTACCTCTCTCTTTCAGGTTCTCGTATGGAAGTACAGACTAGAAGTATACATATTAAAACTCGTACCTAAGTACCTAGTAGAGGGATTACTGGCAGGTGTAGGATTAAAAATAGCGCTCAAGTTTCTTCCTTTTCTGTATGCTATAGAACATGAATCAGATACTTGGTTAAATTTAGAAAGAGAGATCGTAATAGGCTTGAGCGTAGTTTCCTTCATACTATTCATCGTACTTTTCAAGTACTATAAAAAGAAAATGCCCGCACTTCCGTACTTTATAATTATGGCAGTAGGCCTAACGTTAAGTTTCTTTCTTCCTCTACCGAGAGTTACTTTTGATTCAGTTCCTTTTACTTTAGCGCTGCCGCTCCCCCATTTATCAGGACTTGAAGGTAACTCTTGGCTTATTCTACTTAAGATGATAGGATTCGCTATAATGCTTGGAAGTATTGATGTTATAGAACAAGTGATGAGCAATGTGGCTATCGAGAAAATAGATCCTTATAAGCGAAAAACAGATACTAATAATAGTCTCTTAGCCATCTGGATAGCCAACCTAGGCGCTACCCTTTTTGGCGGTATGACTAACTTAGATGGATTGGCTAAAAGCACGACTAATACCGTAGCTGGAGCTGTCACTAAAACCTCTAATCTATTTACTTCATTAGTCGTTCTGTTGGTTGTTTTGTTCCCAGTGCTAGTCACACATATTCCTCTTTATGTGCTCGGAATAATTATGGTTTATTCTGGCTGGAAAATGATAGCTAACATCTCTCATGTTAGACCTGAAGGAAATTATGCCCTTACTATGGCTGTGATTTGTGCATTTCTAGTTTTCGAGATGGGAATATTTGAAGGACTGCTTTTACTTCTAGCAGCTCATGCAGCGTTGCAATATCTATTCATGCGTAAAAAAGGGAAAAATACACGTGAAATTGTGTCTGACTTTAAGTCATCACTCGCTCATAATTAGACTAATTACTTCAATTCAAAAGGTGTTTAAGACTAGGCTTACCTTGTTTTAAATACCTTTTTTTCACCCTCTCATCAGCACATAATCTGCGAACCATCCATCTGCATCTGTAAGCTTATCATGCAGCTTAAAATCTGTTCCGCTAATGATATTTTTCATGACAGTATCATTATACTTTCTAGAAATTTCTGTATGTATTTTTTCTTCTTTTTTAAAATCAAATGACTTACCAATGGAAGATATGAAGACGGTTTGATTCACTAAACTTTTAATAAAGCTTTTGGCATAGCCCGTTTCTTCATCGTATTCTGGAGCGTGTGCCCATTTTTCTAAATCGAAATCTCCTCCTAATTCTCTATTGATTCGATTGAGTAAATTGAGGTTGAAAGCACTGGTAATTCCTGCCGGGTCATTATAAGCCGGCCCTACTATTTCTATAGTCTTTATGAGGTCTATGCCTATGAGCAGTTTATCACCAGGGTTTAAGTTTTCCCCTAACTTGTAGATAAACTCTCTGGCTCTATCGTCATTCATATTCCCTATGTTAGAGCCCATGAACAAAAGTACTTTCTTCTTTTTGCTTTCTTTAAAAGAAGACAATACACCAAAGTAGTCCCCTTGTTTTTTCACCACTTTTAAAGCAGGTGTTTTTTCAGAAAGCATCTTTTCTAATCCATCTAGTGAGTTCTGCGAAATGTCTATTGGAAAGTAGTCATATTCGTAGTTTTGGCGTTGCAACGCTTTTAACAACTCCACAGTCTTAGTTCCATCTCCCGCTCCTAGCTCTATCAACTCAAAGTATTCATCTTTCTTTAAATCAAACGCCTCAATCAACTTATCAGACTGCTGACTAAAAATTTCGAATTCCTTATTTGTAAGATAATACTCAGGCATAGCCATTATCTGCTGGAATAATGCGTCTCCTTTGGCGTCATAAAAATATTTGGATGACAGAACCTTGGGCGAAGCGCTTAGTCCTTCTTGTATGTCCTTCTTAAATTGTTCTAACATTCTTTTATGACAATTATAAATTATTTACAAAGTCTAATTCCTGAAAACTGCCATTGAAAATGTGGATGAAAGAAATTCCTATACGTCTTTCTAGAATGACCTTCTGAAGTAGCTCCTGAACCACCTCTTAGCACCATTTGATTTACCATAAACTTCCCGTTGTATTCTCCGAGCGCGCCTGCTGCTATTTTTAAATTTGGGTAAGGTGAATAGGCAGATGATGTCCATTCCCATCTTTTCCCCCAGTCTAAACTATCTGCTGCTACTTCCCATTCAAATTCTGTAGGAAGTCTCATTCCTTTCCAGGTGGCGTAGGCATTGGCCTCGTAAAAAGACACATGAGCTAGAATAGCGTTTGGGTCTACTTCCTTTAAGCCTCCTAGTGTGTAAACGTGCCACTTTCCATTTATCCTCCTCCAGTATTCAGGTGAATCTATTTCGTTTTTCTCTACCCAACTCCACCCTTCGTCTAACCAAAACTGGAACTTTTGATATCCTCCACTTTCTATGAATTCTATGAACTGTAGATTGGTAACTAGCGCTTGACAGATTTCAAAATCATGAAGGTAGATTTTATGTCTTCCAAGTTCGTTATCAAAAGAAAACCCTTCTCCGTTATGCCCTATTTCATACACTCCTTCTGGAATATCTAGCCAGCCTGTTTTTAGATTTACATCTTTTATAAGACTTGCTTCTTCTCTGTAAACTGGAAATATAGGATTCTGCGCTAATAAATATTTTATGTCTGTAATCAATAACTCCTGATGCTGCTGCTCATGATTGAGCCCGAGGATGATTATTTCCTGCAAATCATTATCTGCTCCTTTCTCTAAAAGCAAGACCATATGCTTATCTACATAAGCTCTGTAATCATAGACATCTTCAACAGTAGGACGAGTGATTAACCCTCTATTGGCTCTAACAGTTCTTTCTCCTATGCCTTGGTAATAGCTATTAAACAAAAAACCGAATTCAGGACTGAACTCTTCATAACCCTCCAAGTTTTTCTTTAAAATCATTTCCTCAAAAAACCATGTGGTATGTGCCAAATGCCATTTTGGAGGACTGGAAAAATCTGCTGCTTGAGGAACATAATCTTCCACCATAAGAGGTGCACAGATTTGTTCTGTCCTCTTTCTGGTGGTGAGAAATTTTTCCTTTATGGATATGTCTGTCGCTATTTCCAAGATATTGATTGTTTCATCAGTTTATTAGCTTACGACTAAAATTCACATTAAGGCTAAACTACTGATTTGTTCAAAAGTGTAAAATAAGGGGAAAGCTGCCGAACAGTTGTTTCCTCCACGTAAAGACTGTTAAATGTGGTCTAATTTAAAAGGCTCGTTTCTATGGCAGAAGAAGCATGCAGCGTTTTATGGACAGGACACTTGTCCGCTATTTGTAAAAGCCTAGCTATATTTTTTTCCTCCAACTCACCGAAAAACTCTAGTTTTCTGGTGAATACATCTTCTTGGCCTGAACCATCTTCTTTCTCTCTTTTAGAGTGATTCACATGGCAAATTATTTTATCTAGCTTCCATTCCTTTCTATCGGCATACATTCTTAATGTAACTACTGTGCACGAGCCTAATCCTGCGCTTACCAATTCATAAGGCGCAGGACCGTAATCTCTGCCTCCTATGCTTTCTGGCTCATCTGCCGTGAGCGTATGCTTTCCTGCTGTAATCTGACAAGTGTAATTGTCATTTCCTATAGCCACAGCCACCTGATGCTTGGTCCTAGTCGTATCTACTTCTGGGATGTCTAAATACCTTTCTACCCATCCTGCTATTACATTCCCTATATAAGTAGAATCCTTATTGTTGGTCAATAGGTGGTCTGCTCCGTCTAAAGATATAAAACTTTTCGGGTGGTGTGCTAAGTGATAAATCATCTTGGCATTTTCTACTTCTACAGTCATATCCTGCGGAGAGTGAGCTACTAGAATAGGTTTTCTGAGATTCTCTAACGTTTCTTTTAGATCTACAGATTCTATGTCATCTATAAAATCTTTCTTCACCGTAAAAGGCCTTCCTCCTATACTTACTTCAGCCTCTCCATTGGCTTGTATTTCTTCTAGCCCTCCTGAAAACAGATGAGAAACATGTGCTGGTGAAGATGGCGCTCCCACAGTGGCTAAAGCTTTTATAGAAGCTATTTTTCCTGCTGCGAATATTACTGCTGCTCCGCCTAATGAATGTCCTATTAGAACCGTGGGCGCTTGGTATTCTTTTTCTAAAAAGTCTGCAGCAAAGACTAAATCACTGACATTAGAGGTGAAATTAGTATCCTCAAACTCTCCCTCACTTTCTCCTAATCCTGTGAAATCAAATCTTAATACAGCTATGCCTGCATCGTTTAATGCTCTGGCTATATTTCTGACAGCAGTCAGATTTTTGTTACACGTAAAACAGTGCGCAAAAATGGCGTAATTATGAGCATCCTGCTTATCGGGAACTTCTAATCGAGCTGCTAATACTTCTCCTTTGGAATTCTTGAAATTTACTTTTTTTGAGCTCATTATGCTTTGTATTTCATTTTGCAACGCGGACATTCTGTGCCATTAATAGCACTTCTTAATTTTATTCCATCTATGTGGTTTACGACAAAATCTTGGATGAATGCATACTTTGTGCTACCTGAGTTCACCTCTATTTGCGGATCTTCTACCATATCCCTAATTTCGTTATCGTACTCTTGCTTTACCCAGCAGTTAGGACAAACTCCTTCTGGAGCCTTGGCCTCAGAACCGTTTCTTTTTCCTGTGATATAGGTTATTATTGAGTTTATTGTGCTCATGTTTTCTATTAATGTCTGATTAATCTTGCAAAGTAAGAAAAGCTCTTCCGTGCACTAATTAACACTTTTCCTGTTCTTGTTGTCTATATTTCCTATTCAGGAACTAGCTTGTCCTAAGAAGCTCTTTTTGGACTCGTTAAAAAACGTAAGAGCTTGCTCTTCTTCCACTCCAGAGTTTTCTAAAACAGCTCCGTTAAAAGCACCTTCCCCCCATTCTCCAGAGCTAAGCGTAGCAAAACCTTCACTGCCCATACTTTCTCCGTTTAAATATCCAGAAGCGTAGAAGTAAAAGTCTGCAGAAATACTATCAGCAATAGCTAATCCTCCGCCCATAAATAGGTTTTTAGAAATCAATGTATAAATACCTAAATCGAAATGATGTGGCCAAACTCGTATTGGAGACTCTAATTCGTTAGTTATCAAGAACCGTTCGAATGTACTTTGACCAATAGTCAACCTTTTGATGACATCATCTATTTCTGGCTTAGAATAATGAGTAAATACATATTCATCCGTCATTTCTTCATAACCCGTTTCATAATGAAACTCATAAATATAGGCTTCTGTTAATCCAATAGATGAAAGCTGCGTGTTTATCCAATCTATCACTTGTCTGTGATTTTGGTTAGGTAAAGGGAAGGTTGAAATCTCTTTATCTCCTTTTAAAAGGACCAGTGAAAACTCTTCATACGCCAGTCCAAGCCGAACTCCTTCAGAATTTAACGCATGACTTGTCAATCTCTTATTCTGAGAATCCCAGCCTAAATTAGTATGGCTATCATCTGGCTTTTTTTCCACGTAACTGATTCCTGCAGCTGCCAAATACTGGCTAGCTATGTGCAATTCTTTTATCATGATTTTAATTTCTTAGATGTGGGTTTTCAAT
>Ga0208903_1001230_pt1 | contig 15223 bp, 18 predicted proteins | sample AntAceMetag02UKJ_FD_184769 | JGI IMG/M metagenome (GOLD analysis project Ga0208903, IMG submission 184769) | Saline lake microbial communities from Ace Lake, Antarctica - Antarctic Ace Lake Metagenome 02UKJ (SPAdes) (version 2) | ecosystem: Environmental > Aquatic > Non-marine Saline and...
TGACCGAAAACTTAAAAGAGCATATGAACTTGTTGCAAAATAATCCCCAACGTGTCAAAAAATACTTTAAGCACAAGGATATTAAATATGCCGCTTAATAACGGTATATAACGGTCGGGTTAATACCTTATTTTGGTTCGCCAACCTCCCTGATCAAATATACATATACCGTAAAGTGGTCACTATACCCTCCTATGTAACTTCCTCCGGCGTAAGTACGCAGCGGATACCCTTTGTATTGCCCCTTGGAATCAATTATATAGGCGGGCGTAAAAATCGCTGCTTTCCAAAATTTATAGTCTGCTATTGTACTGCTAACGAGATTGGAGGTCATGTAGATTTGGTCAAAAATATTCCATTTGTCCCTATAGGCCAGGGAACCCTCCCCTTTTCGGAACAGTTCTTCCATAGGGCCAAATAGGCTCATGGAGTCCAATTGTTTCTTTTTGCCTTTAACTTCCAGGATTTTTTTGAAACTTGTATCAATGGGATCATCGTTAAAATCGCCCATGCTTATAATTTTCGCCAGGGAATTGGTTCTTTGGATAGAATCGATAATACGCTTGTTCAATTTGGCGGCCGCCAATCTGTAGGGTCTGCTACGTTGTTCGCCTCCGCTTCTGGAGGGCCAATGGTTTACAATGAAATGAATTTTTTCGTTGTCCAGTAGACCTTCTACCACCAATTCGTCCCGGGTGTAATCGCGTTCTCCGTCATCTTTGGTGAGGAGCAAACGACGGCTATCAAAAGCAACTGGGATAAAGACCGATTTACGATACAAAAGGGCAACATCTATACCGCGCTCATCGGGAGAATCGAAATGAACGATACCATATTCATAATTCCTCAGGTTGGGGTGGTTAATTAAATCCACTAGTACTTGTTTGTTTTCCGCCTCGCATACACCAAGAATATCCGGAGGGGTGTTGCTCACATCGGAAGCGATCTCTGAAATCACTTTGGAAAGTTGGGCCAATTTTTGTTTGTATCGCTCCTGCGTCCAAGCATCTTTTCCCTCTGGTGTCCTATCATCGTCATAGATCAAAGTGTCGTTTTTAATATCGAACAGATTCTCTAAATTATAAAAGGCGATGGTCCGTAATTGGTAGTCGCCCTTGGCTTGGGAACGGTCCAGAAAGTTAAAAGCTGCCTTCAAAAAGAAACAGCATAAAAACATCTTTTATTTAAGTTTTATTGAGGCCCATTGCCTTATAATTTTTCTCTCTCTAATTTTAAGGGGGGGTAGGTAGAAAATGAGTTTATGAGGTGGGGTGTTGGTATAGGGTACCCTCCGTAATTGGAGGAGATTTAAATATAGGAAACAGAAAATCTTAGTTTATTGTAAATGGAATGTTATTTTTATTAGTGGTCTGCTATATATTGAAAATACCCAAAAGGTTTACCAAAATAAATATCTTCCAAATGATTCGGTAAGTCATCAACTTTCTTAGTTGTCTTGCTTAAAAGTTTTAAGTATCTTTTGGCATACTGTATTTGTTGCTCTCTTCGTTTATCTAATTCTCTCATTTGTTTAGACACAATTTCATTTTGGGTTAATAAATTAAATCCTTTAGTCCAGCACAAACCTTGGGTATCCTGATCCACCTTACAATTATATAAGTTAACTCTGCCTACGGACATTGAAATCAATCGTTGTTCCAAACTAAAAATAATTTGATTTCGACTCTTCCTTGAATATTTATTCACATTGGTCATATTCCTGTTTCTGTCCATTCCCAATGCCAATAAAATCCTTTGAGCCTCTTTAATTTGCTTAGATATTTCTTTATCAATGGAAGCTTTTCTTACCCTAATTTCACCTTTGTAATTAATTTGATACCCTACAAATGATAACCATGGTACGTTTCTTGGGTCCGCAAATTTATTGCCTAAATAATAGGGCTCCTTGGATTTTACTTTCCAAAAATCCTTAGCGGAATTTTTATAATCCGTAAATTTCTTGGTTGGATGATATAGTAGATAATTATTTTTAATGCCTTTTTTATAAACTTCCAAAGCCTTCTTACATATAATTTCATCCGTATGAGCAAGTACCATATCATCACAATATCTTAAATATAATAAATCCTTATCCACAGCTACAACCTCCTCATCAGTCTTACTCAATATAAGATTAGAAATAAAGCATGAAACTGCATTGCCTTGAGGAACACCTATTTTATGATTAATAGTATAATTTTTTTGAAAAATTAGTATTTAACTCACTTTCTACCCATCCAAATTCACCTATCGGCACTCCCTTGCTTCTGAAATAATCGGGTTGTAAATTTTTAAGTAAAACATCTTTATTAAAAGAATATGAATCTAGAAATAAATAAAAAAGCCTAATTGCTTTTGGAGAAATAACAACGCCCTTTGCATTTAGTTTTTTGATATAATGATTAAAAACCGTTTCTAAATGTAGGTGCTGTACAGTGTCAAAAAACTTTTGAATATCACATTCTGAAACCCAAAGTTTGGGATTTCTTTTTCTTTGCTTTAATATTTTGATAATTGAGTCATGATGATTTGGAATTTTACCATTTTTTCTCGATCTAAATGCATACGAACAATCTAAAAATACTTCGTCAAACTTTATAGTTAGATATTTTGAAAAAGCGGAAGTAATAATTTTATCAACCAAGCTATATTTAGCGATAGGTCTATAGATATACAGCTCTTTCTTGTTAGATTTAGGTAGTGGAATTATCTCAGGCTTATTAATTGTGTATCCGTTAGAATCTATTGAATTTATTTTAGACCTAATAGATTCACAGAACTTTAATAAATTCAAAAACCATATTTCTGGTATTTTTGAATTTTTATCTACTGTTAAGTTAAGCATGAATTGACGGATAAATCCGTTTAAGTTTTATCCGGGATTCCTTTGTCGTGAACTGCCGGTTTATCGGACTCGTTCTGTTGTTCCTGTGCTCCTGCCATGCGGCTACCTGCTCCCTGACCTCTTCCATGGTTGATATGTGCCGGTTCAGGCATTGGCCGTTCAGTACGTGCGGCTCGATCTGCACCATGTTCAGCCAACTGCCGTGCTTCGGGGTAAAGACGGACTCGAAGCTGTCCCATATCCGTTTGGCCTGCTTCGGTTCGAAGGTCTCGTAGAACGCCGATGCGGCGTGGGTCTTGAAATTGTCCATCACCAGGGTTATTCTGTCCGCCTCCGGGTAGAGTTCGTCGGCCAACCGTTTGACGAACATCGCCCAGTCCCTTTTCGTCTTGTGCCGCGTCACCTCTACCGGGCGGGACCCCTTCAAAGGTTCGTTGGCCATGAATATGTTGACCATGCCGTGCCTGACGTATTCGTAGTCCTCCCTGGCCTCCCGTCCCGGTGCCATCGGGACCGTGGGCCTTGCTGACGATATCGACTGTTTCGGGGACTCGTCCATGCAGATTACCGGCCTGCGCCCGTCGTACGGCCTTTTGTAGGTGTCCAGCACCTGCTCCATGCCCGCTACGAACCCGCCGTTGGATCCCGGTGGGATCACCCACCCTTTGACCCTCCAGGGCTTAAGTTCATTTTTTTTAGCACGTTGCCCACCGAGACATGGGATATGCTGTCTATATATTGCAGTTCGACCATCCTGTCCGCCAAAAGCCTCAGCGACCACTTGGCAAAACCCGCGGGGGGCTCGCTGCAACACAGGCTTACCAGCTTCGCCTCCACGTCCCCGTCGATCTTCACCTCGTAGGTGCGGGTGGTCGGCCGCCGTTCCAGCACCCCTTCGAAGCCTTCCTCGACGAACTTTTTCTTTATCCGGTCGATCGTGCGCATACCTATCTTCAGCACCTTGGCCATCTCCCCGTTGGTGACCTTGTCGGAATGTTCGCCCTCGTCGCAGTTCAACAGGATGTATGCGCCCTTGAACGCCTTTGTCGTATGGGATCCCTTGTTGATGATCGCCCTGAGTTCTTCGACCTCTTCCCTGCTTAATTTTACAGTGTACCTTGCCATCGTTTTCCGATAAAGATACACCTAAATTACGTCATATTATGGTTAACTTAACACTACCTGATACTTTTCATATTTAAAAGATTTCCATAATCTATGTTGATTCTTTTCAATACTATTGTTGAATTTGGTTTTGTTCTGCCTTTCAAATTGACTCAACTTTTTCCATTTTCTTCTTACTGGAAAAATTGATTGAAGAAATTGAAATTCTAAATCGGAGCTTGCTATTTCAATTTTATTCGTTCCATCATGTAGACTAATATCCCTAATCATATGCTTTTTATGTCTTTTGTGAGACAATCCTGCTCGGTGTTTGCAAAGCATTTTAACTAAAGAAGTGGTGGAGTAGTAGTCTAGTAGTTCGTCCATTTAAAATAAGGGGTAAGCGTAGTAATTAACTTGATTGAGATACATTGCCGCAAACAAATACAGCAGAGACTATAAGCATCAGGATTATTAAGTCTCGTAAATTGATTCAGCACTTTCTAAATAATAAAATTATCATACTTGCACCTAAAAGCAAAAGCTTTATACCTGTTCAATATGCTGAAAAGTTTCCCCTCACCCTTCCTTACACCTTAAATCAAATAGATTATATTTATTGTTACATTCATTAAATTATATGCAAATTTCAAAATTCAAGAATATATATTCTAGAATCGCAGCTCAAACTGAGCTATATGTCGAACTTAACGATATAAAAAACGGTAAGTATAAAGACATAATCACTAAATGTAGAAATTATACTGCGAATAGTGATTATGATTCCTACAAAAATTTAAAGAAAAAGTTATCGGCAGTTACTTTTTGTGGAACATTTGTGAATGGAAGAAAACTTGAAAATTTAATTTCTTATAATAAAATAATAATATTAGATATTGACCATTTACAAAAATCTAATGTTTCCTCAGTAAAAGAAATTATCCAAAACGACAATTATACCCTTTCAGTTTGGCTATCTCCTTCTGGAGAAGGCCTTAAAGCCTTGGTAAGAATTGAAAGTAATCCTGAAGAACATAAATTAAGTTTCGATTCTTTAAAAGATTATTATTTTACCAAGTATGAGATAGAACTTGATCAGAGTGGTAGCGACATTACAAGGCTGTGTCTCTCATCTTGGGATAAGGATTTATATTTGAATAAAATCGCAAAAATTTACAAGGAAAAAAAGGTTTTGAGCCCTTTGCCAAATAATAATATAAAGAAAGTAATAACAAATAAATCACTTAATAAAAGTGCATATGCAACGGAAGGCCTAAATCTGACTGAAAATAAAAAAATGCTTAGCTTGATAATTAAATATTTAAAAAGAAAAAACCTTTCAATTACTAATAATTATTATGAATGGTTTAGGGTTGCCATTGCTATAGCAACATCTTTCAGTTATGATTTGGGAGAAAAGTACTATTTAAGACTTTGCGAGTTGGACCGAGAAAATCACGATGAATTTGCAAGTAAGAATATTCTAAAATATAGCTATAATAATAGAAATTTAGATTTAGCTTCTGGAATTACATTTGGGACTATAGTCTACTACGCTAAGGAGAAAGGCTTTATAACAAAAAAGGATAAATTAAAAAATCAGTAATTTCTAAATAGCTGTATAGAGAAATCGGTTTGCTTTTAATTTATGGGATTATATGAATACATGATGCTATCGGAGGAAGAACAATGGAATGAACCCTGGGAAAACGGCACCTTTCTGACCCATCACATTAAACCTGGAGAAAAGTTCAGCATCTATGGCCTTTACGATTTCTTTGTCGAGGTGGAACTGGACACCAGGACGGATAAGATAGTTGGTAAGGCACACTTTAAGACTGGCGAGTCACAATGTATGATTAATATTGGTTTGAGCTATTAATGTTGATAACACCTACCTCCGTTTTTCACTTTCCTTTGGCAATAACCACCTGATTTTGTTCTTGCACCACATATAGGGGTTGTTGAACTACTTTTTAAATAATCTGAACTATAAGGATTTGGGCTTTTGTTCCGACTAGTATGTTGATAGCAAAATCCATTAGATAGTTTGGTCATATGTTTACATCCCGTCCCTTTTTGAGTAACCCCATTACACCTCACCGAAATACTTTCACCGACCGCCTTGTTGGTAAGACTATTACCTAAGTTTAAATTACTAACAGAGGGTGGTTTGCATATTTTACATGCCGAAAGACCTGAGTTGGATTTATCATCACCACCGACAAGTTTTCTGGATACATTTTTTACCATCCTACAAGAGGATAAATGGTACTTTTTTCCAGAGGGAGTCTTATATACGTTCTGAGCATTAGTCAGAAAGCAAATTAGGAACAATATAATTGATATGAAACCTTTCATTTTCTAGAGATTACTATTCAGCAGCTCGGCTTACTGCAGGCTTGGCGTTTCAGACCGGAAGTCACGCCAGAAGCAGGGTAGGGTATTACAACGCGCCAAATCCGGACCTAGCTTTTTTAGGTACCTGCCCACCTTGGTCATTGCTGCGGATGGAGCTGAATTTTTGGCTATTTACGGTTTTCTGCCCGATGTTGTGGCAGGAAGCAATTCCCCGGCAGATTCCAACGGCGACGATAATTTACAACTCATAGACCCTTTTGGGAGCATCATTGACGCCTTTGGAGAAGTAGGGGTAGATGGGTCGGGAACAGCTCACGAATTTGAAGATGGAAAGGCGGTCAGAAGATCCGGGATAACCAAAGGGAATAGTCAATATACCGCCACAGAATGGGAAATTTACAATGATAGCGGAGGTGCCGGCACCATAAACCTACCTCAAATAGCTCCCCAAGACTTTAGTCCCGGAACTAGGGAACAATAAGTTCTAGTTGTTCCTTGAACTTTTGATTTTATCCAAAGACTCTTGGTTCAAAGGTTTTACAAGGTAGTTTTCTATGATGTTGTAATGCTTTGCCTTTTCCATTAAATCAGGACTTACGAAGGAGCTGCAGATATACATTTTTACCTTTTCTCTTTGTTTAAGAGGCAAGGCCACAAATTCTTCTAAAAACTCCCACCCATTTTTGTTGGGCATGTTTAGATCTAATAATATGACCTCTGGCAAAGTTACGTTCTCGATCAATAATCCTATGAGGCCATCAATTGCATGTTGGCCATCGGAATACCAAAGTACGTTCTCCGAAAAACCGTTACCTAGCATAAGTCTCTTTGCATTAAATGCAAAAAACTCGTCGTCATCGATAATGCAACAGTTGTTAAATTTACTCATTTAGTAATACATGTTGTATGCTTTGATTCTATATAGACATATAATTATTGTTGGCCTGTAAACGTATTTGAAAGCTGTATCAATCGCCGTAACACTAAAGATTTCGGGTAAAACAATACGCCACAACTGACTTTTTAGATTTTAGAAATTGTCATCAAATAGTTAAAAAACATTTAATTTAAATATTGATTTTCCATTAGTTATAATTTAGTATCATGGCTTTTGCCTAGTAGCTCCGAGTACTCGGAACGGTCTCAAGTCTGTAACCGGACACTATTTAAATAAAAGATAACAAAATTAGGACAATTGATCGCTATGGTACAAAAAGTTTTATCGTTTTTCAAGCGTATGGGGTTTAAGGAGAGAAGCCAAGCGTTTATATAAAAACAGGGTTTCATTTTGCTCGCAGCACGGACCCGTTGATTTTCAGGTCGGTTTGATAGCTTTTGATAATTTATCAATAGATCGAAAAGAATATTCCCCTTTTCAAAAGGGAACCAAGGCAAGGTACAATTAGGAGAGAGTTTGTTTTAAACTATTTAAAATTCATTTTAATTTGAAGATAGTATCCTACCTATTTTAAATACTTGCGAAAATGGATTGTACATCCCTTGCCAAGCGCTTTACTAATTATAAAGATTGATGCATTTCGAAAGCCTAGGAGCTTACATATCAGAATTTGAGAACTGGGCATTTGCTAACTATCAAATGGGGCAATTGGGTTAACGGGAGCAATTATTTAAATAATGCCACATGGGTTTTTATAGCCTATCAACAATTTGATATAGCTTCCAGATCTGCGGGGGTTATCTGTTTTACAACATACTTGCTTACAATAGGATATTGCTTTAAAAGTTCTATTTCCCTTGGATTGATAGAGGAACTCACCAAAACTATTTTCATCGGTTTATTTTTCAAAAACTCGGTTCCATCCAGTTTTTCTAAAAACTCCCAACCGATCATAACCGGCACGGAAAGATCCACAAAAATAACATCGGGAATTTCATCGACCAATTCGGATTTATGGAGCTCTTCCAAAACGTGTTTTCCATTGGGAAATGAAGAGATTATCTTGTCAAAATTACTTGCTTTATAATTCTTTCCAGCATATAAAGATAAATAGGGTTGTCGTCTATAATATAAACAGATTTGTACTGGTGCATAGGCAAAGCATTAGTCAACGTTAAATTCTAGTTCAAAGATAGTGCCTACATTGACTTGGCTGCTTACGCTTATTTTGACTCCCATAGTTTCTACTTGGTTTTTGGTAATGTATAGACCCACGCCATTGGCATCTTTATTTCTATGAAAAGAGTTTTGTGCATGCCAAAAATATTTTTCCCATGTTTTTTTAAATATATTCCCCGGCCATTGTCCTCAAAAATAGCTTTGAGCTTATCACTCATTTTAAATGAGCTGATTTTTATGTTGGGAGATCTACCTAATATGTCTCATGGAGTTATCATCTAGGATTATCCTATATTCTAATACCAAACTGATGAGCCATTTGGGCGTGTAAACTTTTTTCCGTTGTGCATGCTGGACTTCCCATCTAATGCCTCACTAAGAATATCTTTAAAGGCTGCTGGAAGGTCCGGAAGAACATCAAATAGAAATTTCCCTGCATGGTCGCCCATGTCTAAATTGTGATTTTGTAACCAAAGATCGGAATAGGACAGTAAGCAAAGTTGCTTATCCAATGCAGCAAGCACCACAGGGGAGTACTTTATAAAGGGTTCGTTACCAATTATTTTAAACGTAGTGCTAGGAACCATATACATGGTTGCTTTAAAAAAAAGGTCTTATAAAGCTAATCAATTTTAGTTAAGTATGTATTTGATCTCTGGTAAAATTCTACAATCTTTAACTCTAATAATCACTCGCATACCAATATGAAAATATTTTTGTATATCTTGACATAGTCTCTAGACATTTCGCAAATTCGTGTCAAATTTCATAATTTGTTCTGTATGGATATGAAGGATATATTTTTTAGTGAGATCCGAAAAGGTAATTTCCTTGTCATTAAAGAAATGATTAAGGATACACCTTCCCTGTTGCATTCTAAGGACACGAGAGGCAGTACGCCGTTACTGTTAAGTACGTATTATGGTCTGCAGGAGATATCTGAATTTTTGTTGGAAAAAGGATCCAGAATAGATGAAAAGGACGGTACTGGGAATACGGCCTTAATGGGGGTCTGTTTTAAGGGTTTCGCCAGTTTGGCCAAAATGTTAATAGAAAAGGGGGCGAATATCAATGAACGAAATGCCATGGGCGCAAGTCCGCTAATCTATGCGGTTACTTTTAATCGGATGGATATTGTGGAAATGCTTCTTGCCAACGGTGCTGATAGAGTTGTAAAGGATGCCCGTGGAAATACAGCTTTGGATCATGCGAAATTGCAGGGTTCCGCCAAACTGATAGATATGTTGGAAAGGAATTGAAAGTAAGGAGACGCGGTTTGTTACGTGGTAAAGAGAGGAAACGATGATTTTAGGCATCGGGATACGCTATCTGCTAACATTACTTTTTAATAAAGGTTTCCCTATAATGCCCTGTTTATTTTACCTTTCTAGATGTATCCGCTAACCCTCTGCTACAGTACAGGAAATTAAGGAGTTCCTAATTTCATTGTTTTTAAAATCGATACGTTTTGAACGTATACCAAGAAGGTTCTAATTTGAATAACCTAATTTTTTAAGATGGATGACAACCTTAAAATAGCTTTGATACAGGCTCCCCTTATTTGGGAAAGTCCGGCAGAGAACCGTGAAATGTTTGCTGAAAAAATAAAATCCCTGTCTAAGGATGTGGACGTCATTGTGCTTCCGGAAATGTTTACTACAGGTTTTACGATGTTCCCGGACCATATTCCATCTTCAGAAGTGCAAATGACGGTAACTTGGATGAAAAATATGTCGCAAATGGCCAAAGCTGCAATAGTGGGAAGTATCGTATACCAAGATGGAACTAAGAATTACAATAGGTTATTATTCGTTAAACCGGACGGCAGTATTTCCAGTTACGATAAAAGGCATACGTTTACCTTGGCAGGCGAACATGGGAAATATACCGCGGGCAATGAACATCTTTTAGAAAATTACAAAGGATTTGTCTTTTGTCCTATGATCTGTTACGATCTCCGTTTTCCTGTTTGGAGCAGAAACACCATGGATTATGATGTGCTGCTTTATGTGGCAAATTGGCCGCAGCCTAGAATAGAGGCTTGGGATACCTTATTGAAGGCACGTGCTATTGAAAACATGGCCTATTGTGTAGGTCTAAATAGAATAGGGACAGATGCCAATGGTCATAACTATTCCGGACATTCGGCCGTATATGATGCATTGGGGAAGCAAATGGTTTTCTCCGAAAAAGAGGAGGTCTTGGAGCTTACTTTAACTAAAAGTCATTTGACCGATATTAGAAAAAAACTACCCTTCCTAGATGATAGGGATATGTTTACTCTCTTAAATTAAAGGTTTCCATTACTTCCCAGTTGGCCCTAATTTCTATTGCTCCCGGGTAGTAGGTTACTTTTTCCGGTTGTGTTCGTTTTGTATAGCTCCCTGTATCCCATTTTTTGTTTTCGTTCTCATCAAAAATAACGCGTACCAGATAGTTGGAGGGATCTAGGTTGTTGAATTCAAAAAGTTGTGGGCCTTCTGCATAGGTTTCCCGTTGCACTTCTTCTTTTTCATTTAAAAGCTGTACAATGATAGGGTATGTAATACTTCCGTTTAGGGTCAGTTGTAAATTGCCGTAATCTGCCAGGCCTTTGGTCGTAAAATTATAATTTAGGGTGTCGTTCGTTTCTTCAAAAAAATCTACTACAGTGCCGGGAAATAACTGCATACTATATTTTTCGTTCGCCTCCATGTCAAATCTAAAATCCAATTTATTGCTAAGGGTGTCCAGAACAAGTGTATAGGATACTTTTAAGGAGTCTTTGTTAATGAAGTTGATCCTGGAACTGTCTACTTGTACCACGGGAGTGTTGACCTGTATGTATAGTGGTGAATTAAATTTTAGAACACCCCTTTGGTTGGCATTTAATTGCAGGGAATCCAAAGCTACTTTTCTGTTTTTTACGGTAAACGTATCTTTTATTTTTAGTGTCTCGTTGGTGACCATGAACATAATGGAATCCATTTCAAAGGGAGTAAACCAGTAATTCAGGGTGTCTTTTTGAGGTTCCTTGAGCACTATGGATTTTACGGTATCCGGTAACTGGGTCAGCGTGTTTATTTTAATGTCCTTTACGTCTCCATAATAGCCAAAACTAATTCTATTCTTGGCCGCTAAGGATGGTACCGTTATGGCATAATCGGGAATTTCCTTAAAAAGATTTAATAAATAAATGGAATCTGTAGGTAGGGTTATCGTGTCGTTTATAAAACCGATTTTATCCGTTTTTTGATTGAATATGTTGTCCTTTGCTGCATCTTTTATGGCAAAAAGGGCATAGCGTCCTTCTTTAAGGTTTCTTAATTTAAAGATTACGGCACTATCCAAGGTGTTGGTAATGTAGTTGGGTAGTTTTTGGTACACGGTAGAATCAGAATAGGTAGAATCTATTTTGTATAGCATAACACTGACAAAGTCATCTGCATCTTTATTAAAGGCATCTTTTACCGCCCCGGCAAGTTCTAGGGAGTCTATATAGTTTCCGGTAGAAAAAACATAAGTCAAAAAACTATTCGGGTTGCCCTCGTTGTTATCTATAATACTTTGTCCAAAATTTAAAGTATAGGTAGTATTTTCAAGTAAGGTGTCCTTAATGGTAATCTCTATGAATTTACTCGCACCGCCCTGTGGCGCAAGTAGGGGCTGATATTTTAAGGGTGGAGAAACAATGAGTTGCTCTTGCACATCTTTTAGTTTTACGAGCTCATCAAAATAAAGCCTAATTTTTTGTGCCTTAAAATTTATCGTCATGTTCTCAGGTTCGGCCTTTAATAACCTTGGCGGTATTTCATCTTTTGGCCCTCCCGTAGGGGTGCCTTTCCGTGCACATTGGTAAAAGGCCAAGGCCATAAAAAAAATAAAAAAGATGGCTAATACTCTTCGTAACATCTGTGTGGTTCTCTCTAGCAAAGAAACAACATATTTTATAGAAAAAGAATTTATACCACTACTGCCATACTGGCAATATTTACGGTGGTGCCCGGGATATTTTTAATGACGGTTGCGCACATTTCCATAGTAGCGCCGGTGGTGATTACGTCATCTACCAAAAGAATTTTCTTGTTTTTAAGAAGGGCTTCATTGGTTCCCTCGTAAAGGGAACGGTTATCGTACCACCGGCCCAGTCTTGTTTTCTTTGTTTGTGTTCGGGTGTTGGCCGTTTTAAGAAGCAAGTCATCTGAATAGGTACTGTTGAGGTGAAAAGCGAGTCTCTGGGCAAAAAGGGACGATTGGTTGTAACCTCTTTTTCTTAGTTTTCTTTTATGAAGCGGAACCGGAATCACATAATCTATAGCAGTAAGATGATTGTTTTCCCGAAGTATTTGTCCAAACCAGTCGCCCAAAAATCCTCCAATTTGCTCCTGTCCTTTATATTTTAAGTGATGCATTAAATTTTTTACAATACCATGATCGGTAAAGAAAACGAAGGAATTGGCCTTTTTTACGTTAATTCGACCATAAAAAATACGGTCTATAGGGTTTTCAACGTTGAAGGTATAACTCGGTGAGTGGCAAATGATGTCGACAAACGGTACACAGATGTTTCTCTCCTCTATATAATTGAGCATTACATCCAAAACATACCACAGGTAATAACAGGGTGTTTATATCGTTTATTATATTTGATAGCTGATTTCGAGCCAATTGCTTGCGATTTTTGTTAATTACTTAACGGCCAACTTTTAATGGATAGTCAAGATACTAAATTCAATTATAAAATAATCCTTGCTGCTTTAGTAGCTGTTGTGATAGGTATTTTAATTGCTTTTTATTACAGTCATACCCAGTCCAACTCCGAAATAGATTTTCTTAATAAGGAGAAAGAGGTGTTGATGACGGATTTAAAATTTCTAAAGGCAGATGTAGACCGTTTATCCACTTTAAACGAGGTAAACGATATAGAGCTACAAGATGCCAAGTACGAGGTGCAACAGTTGTTGGATTCTGTTGGAAGATTAAATTTTACGGTTGGCAAATTGCGGGAGTTTAAAACAGAACTGCGCAGGTTGGAGGCCAAGAACGATAGTCTAAAACTGAAGAACAATTTCCTTAGGTACAATAATATGCTATTGACCGAAAAATACGAGGAAACCAGAAACGAAATAGAAATCTTAAGGGCAAACAGCAGTTCCCTAGCCGAAGCGGAGGCCTTGCAGCGAAGAAAAATATTGGAGCTCAATCAAAAACTGAAGACCAAAAGCTATCTAAAAATGGATTTTTCCGAAGGCCGCGGATTTAGGATGCGCAGTTCCCGTCCGGTAGGTACCAACAAAGCTTCTACTATAGAAAAACTTAGGGGATGCGTAACCATACTTAAAGATCCTAGTGTAACGGAGGAAGAAAGGGTGGTTTATTTTCAGTTCCTAGATCCGGACAAGCAGATCGTTGAGGACAATGCCAATACGATTACCGTAAATGGAAATGTGTATAGTAAGCGGGTAGAATTTATATTCTTGGGGAGCGAGACGTCTGTCTGCGAAGTTATTTCGGTTCCAGAAGGCTCTCTTAAAGAAGGTATCTATACCCTAAATGTCTTTGAGGACGAGCGTTTGATAACCTCTTCAGAATTTGAGTTGAAATAATTATACTTCTTATCCCTAAAATTCTATTTTTGCCACATGGCAAATCAAGAAGATATTTTTAGGAAGGTTATATCCCACGCAAAGGAGTACGGTTATGTATTCCAATCTAGCGAAATTTACGACGGGCTCAGTGCTGTTTATGACTACGGTCAAAACGGTGCGGAACTCAAGAAAAACATACGCGAGTATTGGTGGATGGCCATGGTACAGCTCAACGATAACATTGTTGGTCTGGATGCTGCCATATTTATGCATCCCACCATCTGGAAAGCTTCCGGACATGTAGATGCGTTCAATGATCCTTTGATAGATAACAAGGATTCCAAAAAAAGGTACCGTGCAGATGTACTCATAGAAGATCATGTAGGTAAATTGGACGCCAAAATAGAAAAGGAGGTGGCCAAGGCCGCCAAACGTTTCGGCGATAGTTTTGACAAGGAGCAATTCCTTGCCACCAACCAGCGTGTGCTGGACTATAAAGAACAGGGTGATGCCATCTTAAAAAGAATGGGGCAGTCCTTGGCCAAGGAAGATCTGGCAGATGTAAAAGCCTTGATAGAAGAATTGGATATCGCCTGCCCCATGTCCGGTTCCAAGAACTGGACAGATGTAAAACAGTTCAACTTAATGTTCGGCACAAAATTGGGTGCCAGTGCAGAAAATACCATGGACCTCTATCTTAGACCGGAAACCGCACAGGGTATCTTCGTCAACTTTTTAAATGTCCAGAAAAGCGGGCGCATGAAAATTCCGTTCGGTATTGCCCAGACGGGAAAAGCCTTCAGAAACGAAATCGTGGCCAGGCAGTTTATATTTAGAATGCGCGAGTTTGAACAGATGGAAATGCAATTTTTCATCCAGCCAGGCACCCAAAAAGAGTGGTACGACACATGGAAAGAAAATCGAATGAAATGGCATCTTTCCTTGGGCCTGGGTAAAGATAACTATCGTTTCCATGACCATGAGAAATTGGCACATTATGCCGATGCTGCTTCCGATATAGAATTCCGTTTTCCTTTTGGATTTAAAGAATTGGAAGGGATACATTCTAGAACAGATTTTGATTTGGGAAGCCATGAAAAATTTTCCGGTAAAAAATTACAGTATTTTGATCACGAGACCAATAAGAACTACGTGCCCTATGTCTTGGAAACTTCCATTGGCCTAGATCGTATGTTCTTGGCCGTGTTCTCCAACGCCTTGCAAGAAGAAGAATTGGAGAACGGCACAACCCGAACCGTTTTAAAACTG